>Ga0209542_10000224_pt1 | contig 140058 bp, 165 predicted proteins | sample RifCSPhighO2_01_FD_184028 | JGI IMG/M metagenome (GOLD analysis project Ga0209542, IMG submission 184028) | Soil microbial communities from Rifle, Colorado - Rifle CSP2_plank highO2_0.1 (SPAdes) (version 2) | ecosystem: Environmental > Terrestrial > Deep subsurface > Rock core/Sediment ... | reverse complement strand
GCGTCCCGTCGCAGACGGGACATCCGCACCCAACAGACGGAACTGTTGGATGGAGGCTGCGCGCATACGGGGTGTGCAAGTGAGTAAAATTTTGCAGGAAAATAAAAACACGGAAACTAAAAATGGTGATTTGATGGTTGTTGCATTTGATACAAATATGCTCCTCAATATCGAGAGGTTTGGAGTTGACATTTTCAGGCAGGCACGGGAGATGTTTGGAAGGGTTGAATTTGTGGTTCCGCTAGAAGTTGTAAAAGAACTGGATGGGCTCTCAAATGAGGGGCAAAAACTCAAAAAAGAGGCAAAAATAGCCAAAATTGCAATGGAAAAGAACATGGCAAAGGTCGTTGATTTCGGGCAGAAAAACGCTGATTTGGCGCTTTTAAAAATGGCTCCGGAAGCGGTGATTGGCACCAATGATAAGGAATTAAAAGATTCCGTGAGGGAATTGAGTGGCAGAGTGCTGATTTTAAGGCAGAGAAAATTTTTGGAATTGGATTAGGGACGGTGAAAAGATGTACATTAAGTATGTGATTAGGGACACGGTAAGAGTTCCGCCTTCGGAAATAGGAGGAGACCTTGACAAGACACTTCTAGCGCAGGCAAGAAAAGTTTATGAGGGGGTTCTCGATGAGGACATCGGCGTTGTCATTTCAGTGAACGCGGTTGAAAACGCGGGCGATGGAAGGATAGTCCCAGGCGACGGAGCGGCATATTACGATGCGGACATTTCACTTCTCACATACAAGCCAAAGATTCAGGAGCTTGCTGAAGGCGAAATTAGCGATGTAACAGAATTCGGCGCTTTCATAAAAACCGGGCCTCTTGAAGGTCTCATACACGTGAGCCAGATAATGGACGATTACATCAACTATGATGCAAAGCTTCCGGGCTTTTCAGGCAAAGACACGGCAAAGAGGCTTACTGTCAAGGACGTAGTGCTTGCAAGAATTGTAACGGCGAGCCTGCGCGGAACAATCTCAAGTTCAAAGGTCGGCCTTACAATGAGGCAGCCGGGACTTGGAAAAGCAGATTGGTCAAAGATTGATGAAAAGGAAAAGGGCACAAAGAAAAAAGGCGGCCCTGAGAGGAGAGGCGAAAAGGCAGCTCCATCTGCAAAGGATAAAAAAGAGGCAAAAGGGAAAGGGGATAAGCAATGAAGCAGGACAAGGCATGCAGATCATGCAGGTATGTGCTTGAAGAGGGCGGAGATGTCTGCCCGATTTGCGGCTCTAATGCATTCACAACATTCTGGAGAGGATATGTTGTCGTAATTAAGCCCGAGACTTCGCAGATTGCACAGAAGATGGGCCTTACAAAGGCAGGAAAATATGCATTGAGGCTTAGCAGGTAAATAATGAGTTTTTGCGAACCGAAGTGAGCACGGCCTGTCGAGCACAAGCGACCTTCCAGAACAGAATTCTGGGAGGCCTCCCAAAGCAAGAGCTTTGGAAGGAGACAGGGCGCGGTCCCAACGGTCGCAATCGTTGAGGTTAAGCAGGTAAATTCAGAAAAATATTTTTTGAAGGAAGGGGATTGGATGAAGGTTGATATAACAGACAAACGCGAAAACAGCATACTTCAAAGGCAGGAAATAACTTTCACGGTAAAGGAAGCGGGAACTACACCTTCAAGAAAGGAGCTGCGCGAAAAAATCGCCGCGCTTCTTGGCGCTGATGAGAAGAGCCTTGTTGTTGATGTTCTAAAGACAGGATACGGAACAACGCAGGTTTCTGGCAAGGCAAGGGTTTACAAAAGCGAGAAGGAACTGCGAAGGCTTGAGACAAAGCCAATGGTTGAAAGAAACCTTGGAAGGCCGGAAAAGAAGAAGGCAGAAGAGGAAATGCCGGCGGCAAAGCCTGCAAAGAAATGATTTTTGGGAGTTGGATGAAAAATGGCTGAAGAGAAAGGAAAAGCGGGCGCAATAAAAAAAGAGCCCAAGCAAAGAAAGGGCGTATACTACAAGGTTGATGGCGGAAAGCTTGTTCGCAAAAAAATCTGCCCCAAGTGCGGGCCTGGCGTATTCATGGCCCAGCACGAAAAAAGAGCGCACTGCGGAAAATGCGGCTATACTGAATTCAAGTAGGAGGGCTTGCAATAGCGCCCCCCTACACGGCATTTCTGCTTGATTTGGCAATGCTTGCAATACCGATTTTTTTCATAATAGCAGTTGAGCGCAAAAAAGTTTTGCTCTCAGAACTTGGTTTTCCCAAAAATAGAAAGTGGTTTAATGAGGCCCTTGCAGCTGGAAAAATATTTCTCGCGCTGATTTTTTTCTCTATTATTTTTTCGGTTATTTTCACCCTTGCCGGCACAAACGATCTTGAACCCGTGCAGCAGGTTGCAAAATCGCTCGCCGCAGGCTCGCCATTTGTTCTGGCGTATTTTTTCATTGTAAGGGTTTTTGCGGAGGAATTTTTGTTTCGGGCATTTTTGGTGCCGCGAATAGGCGTTGTGCTCTCTGCTGCGCTTTTTGGGATTGCGCACCTAAGTTATGGTTCGGTTGCGGAAGCTGTTGGCGCATTTGCACTTGGAATAATACTTGGAATTGCATACAAGCAGAACAAATCCATTGTGCCGAATTTCATTGCGCACATGCTTTATAATTTTGTGGCAGTAATTTCCTTACTAAACATCTGAAGGCGTGCTATGAAAACCATTCTTGTGAAAATAAATGCGCAAAAGCCGCAGGGCTTGAAAATACGAAAAGCGGCGGCAATAATTAGGCACGGAGGAACTGTAGCGTTCCCAACTGAAACTGTTTATGGGCTTGGGGCGAATGCACTGGATGCGAAAGCGGTGAGGGGAATATTTCGCGCCAAGGGAAGGCCGTTTGATGACCCGCTTATTGTGCACATTTCGCGTGAGCATCAGATCTATGAACTTGTAAAAAGCGTGGATGCGAAAGCAAAAGCCCTGATGGAAAAGTTCTGGCCAGGGCCGCTTACGCTCGTGCTTGAAAAGTCCGCGAACGTCCCTTCAGTTACAACCGCGGGGCTCAATTCGGTTGCGGTGAGAATGCCGCGCAGCAGGATTGCGCTAGCGCTCATTAGTGAATCGGGTTGCCCAATAGCGGCTCCATCGGCGAATCTTTTTGGAAAGCCATCGCCCACATCGGCGCAGCATGTGAAAGAGGATTTGTTTGGAAGAATTGGCGCGATAATTGACGGAGGAAGGGCGCATATAGGAGTGGAATCAACTGTTCTGGACCTTACTCTTAAAATTCCAATGCTTCTGCGGCCTGGAAAAGTTAGCCTTGAAGAACTGGAGGCAATAATAGGAAAAGTGAAAGTGCACCCTCTCGTAAAATCAATCGCAAAAAAATCGCACAGCAAAGCACTTGCAAGAGCGCCTGGGATGAAATACAGGCACTATGCTCCAAGGGCTGAAGTGATAGTAATTGAAGGGGCAAACTCTTGGAAAACAATCCGGAAAATGCTCTCGGAAAGCAGGGGAAAAAAAATCGGGGTGATTACAACGAGGAAAAAAAATGATTACGGGAAAATGGGCGCGGCCGTGAAATATTTGAAGGGCGATTACGCGTCAATTGCAAAAAACCTTTTTAGGACATTTAGGGAATTTGATATGTTGCCTAGTGTGCAAATCATACTTGTTGAAGGAATTTCAGGTGGCGCAAAAGGCCTTGGGCTTGCTGTTGAAAATAGGCTCAAGAAAGCCGCAAGCAAGGTAATAAATGCTCGCTGAATGGGGAATGCGATTCTGCTTTAAATTCCACGCCAAATAATCTGATTGTGAAGAAGAAAATCTGTTTGGGCATAGAAACCACGGCACATACAGCGGCTGTTGGAATTGTGGATTCTGCGTGCAGTGTGCTCTCAGATGAGCGCCATTCGTTTACAACAAAAAGCGGCGGCATGATTCCACGAGAGCTCGCAGAGCACCACATAGAGCAGTTCCCGAAAGTGATTAAGGCAGCACTTGAAAAATCCAAATTGGATTGGAAGGAGATTGACTGCATCGCATACAGTAGCGGCCCTGGGATTGGCACTGCGCTAAGTGTCGGGGCAACCGCGGCGCGCATGCTCGCCGCCCTTCATAGCAAACCGATAATTCCGGTAAACCACTCCGTTGCGCATGTTGAAATTGCAAAAAAGATGTGCAAATCCACTGACCCGCTTGTGCTCTATGTTTCTGGAGGGAACACGCAGGTAATCGGCTATGAGAGCGGAAAATACAGGGTTTATGGCGAGACTCTTGATATCGGGGTTGGAAACTTGCTGGATTCTTTTGGAAGGGAAATTGGCATCGGGTTTCCCGCGGGGCCTGCGCTTGATAAGATGTATTTTGAAGGGAAAGAATACATTGAGCTGCCTTATTCAGTGAAGGGAATGGATGTGAATTTCTCCGGGCTTCTAACTGCAACGGAGAAAAATATAGGAAAGCACAGAAATGAGGACATAGCATATAGCATGATGCACACGGCTTTTGCAACAATAACCGAAGTTTGCGAGCGCGCGCTTGCGCACACGGAGAAAAAGGAGCTGCTTCTCACAGGAGGAGTTGCTGCTTCGCGCGCGCTGCAACAAATGCTCACAAAAATGTGCAAAGAGCGCGGAGTAAAGCTCAAGGTTTGCCCACGAGAATACGCAACAGATAATGGAGTGATGATTGCGTGGACTGGGCTGATTATGCACAATGCTGGAAGGGCGGTTGCGGTTGAAGAGGCGCAAACAAGCCAGAAGTTCAGAACGGATATGGAAAATGTGAACTGGGTTTGATGATTTTAATTAGTACGCGGCCTTTAGGAATTTCTCATTTATGTAAAAATAGAGCGGCACTGCAAGGATTGCGAGAAAGAAAACTATATTGTATGGATAGGGAAGCGTGTTTATTTTCGGATCGTAGTAGACGAATGCGGAAACTGCAATTATTAGGAATAGTATGAATTCGAGCGCGAGTGTTTTGATTGATGAAGTTCTTTGTATGCCGTTTTTGCGGGATTTTCGAAATGCGGAAGTGTAATTGTAGAAGTGAATCGCGGCAAAGCAAATTCCGGCGAATGCGAAAATATTTAGCGGCGTTTGCAGCTGGTTGAAACGGCCGTCAATGTAGAGAACAATGCCCGCAACTATAAGCATTGTCAGGAAAAATTCCACTAGAAGAAGCGCGGCATAGCGAGGTTCTTTGAGGGCAAAGAGCTTTTCAAACGCCTTGTCCTTTATGGCGTGGCTTGCAGCCCAGCCCCAGCTTCTGCCCTTTTTTTGTGGAAACATAAAAGTAAGTTGTTGCTTCAGGTAAATAAACCTATTCGCGCTTGGAGTTTTCCGCTTTTATGCCAAGTTCCTCATCTAGGGCCATGGCAGTCCTTTTCATTTTGGTAAATATGCGCTCGATATCCTCTTCGATTTCCTCGATTGTGCGGTAAATTGAGCGCGAGCGGGCGGAGTAGAATCTGCCATCGCGGGTAATCAGCCCAGAGCGCATGAGATTGTTTAGATGGTTTATGATAGCTCCGCGGCTCATCCCCACGCGATCTGCAATCGCACTTGAAGAGAGCGCTTCCCCGCTTTCGGTGGCCTTGATAATTTCTCTAAAGATGCTTGAAGCGGTTTTGTCCCTGTCAATTGGCTCCATAAAGCCGAGCGATTGGCAAATCCAGTTCAGCTCATCAAGCGGGCTTTGGGAGAATGGCTGCTCGACTTTTCTTATTACAATCTTAAAAGATGCCCGCCTCATCTGGCCAGGCGCTTGCTGCTCGGTTTCGCTCATGAGAAAAAATGCCGTTGAAAGGTTTAAAAACGTTTTGATTAAAAAAGATTGTAAAAGATTAAACAATTTAGTCAAAAATGGGCTTTTTGCGGTGATTTAGTGGAAAATGAGGCAGAAAAGAACAGGCAAAAAGGCCACATAGAGGGCGCAAAAAACAAGGAGCATGCGCTCAGCGAGGCTGAATTGAAAATCAGGGAGCAGTACGAAAAGCAGATTGGAGAACTAAAAAAAATTGCGGATGATTACAAGGACACACTCCAGCGCCTGCAGGCGGAGTTTGAGAACGCTGCAAAGCGCATAGAGCGGGAGAAGGAGGATTTTAGAAAATTCGCGGGCGCGAAATCAATTGAGGATTTTCTCCCGCTTGTAGATTCGGTCGAGCAGGGGCTGCGGCAGGCGGCAAAATCCGGCAATGAGGAGATGAAAAAGGGATTTGAGGTTTTAAGGGCGCAGTTCATCAAGACGCTTGAGCGGAACGGGGTGAGGCGCATTGAAACAGTCGGGAAAAAATTCGACCACACGCTGCATGAAGTTCTTATGACAGGAAAGGATGAATCAAAACAGGATGAGGAAATACTTGAGGAGCTTGGAAAAGGATATACACTGAACGGGAAAGTTCTGCGGCCTGCAAAGGTGAAGGTTAACAAGAAATCTGGTGAAATTCATGGTTAATTATAAAACTGCGATTTTGAATCCTGTGCTTACGGAGCACGAGAGTGAAACAATAAAGAAAATAAATGATTTACGGGTGAACCATGATTTCAGGGCAATCAAAAAAATTATTGGAAAAGAGAATATTGCCGCGTTGCTGGCAAAGCTTTACCCAAAAAACGATATCACAACGATTGAAAAAATACTCAATGTCCCGGATTCGATTTTGGGCTGCTGGTTTAGGAACTTGGGCATTCCATTGGTAAGAAGGCATGTGAGCACAGAAATGTTCCCGGCAAATTTCGATGGGTCAACGGTAATTGCATTTGGTAATTCTGCAAAAAATCTTTCGGCAATAAAAATTGGCGAAGACTTGGCATATATGATTGGGTTTTGTATAGGAGACGGAGCAGTACAAAAATTCATGGTTGAGGCATTCAACAAGGATAAGGGGATGAAAGAATATTTGAAGGCAACGATGGAAAAATACGGGACTGTGCAGGAAGTTTACAGGGATGACGGGTTATGGAAACTAAGGCTTTCAAGCGTCAAAATTGCGGCGCTCATTAAAAAGAACGGAACAATTTCAGAAGACACACTGGATTATATTTTTTCAGAGGAGGGGCTTGCGCCAAGATTTTTAGCCGGATTATGGGACGCCGAAGGAAGCGTATTAAGGCAGGGAAATTACATTCACGTTTATTTGTATAATGCGGACAAAAGATTGCTTGACAGAATTTCTGAATATTTAAATTTTAAGGGAATAAAAAATTCTATTATCGAAATTAAAAAGCGCGTGGAGCCATACTGTTTAGGGGGCCGACCGGTTATTGCTCGAAAACAAATATATCGTTTGGGTGTTCCAAAAAGCCACATAGGTAAATGGGCAGAATTAATCGGGTTGCATTTAAAACACAGCAAAAAATCGACTGTGGTTTTAGAAATTGAAAAAAAGGAGATGGTATAATGGCAAAGACTATAGGCGTGGACCTCGGAACAAGCAACAGTGCGGCGGCATTTCTTGAGGGCGGAAAGCCAAAAATAATCCCTTCGGCAGAGGGGAACACGGTTTATGGGAAGGCATTCCCAAGCGTTGTTGCATTCACAAAAGACGGGCAGCTTCTGGTAGGAGAGCCCGCACGCAGGCAGGCTGTTTCCAATGCGGACAGGACATTTTTTGGGTTCAAGAGGAAAATGGGAACCGATTTCAAGTATAAAGCCGGAGACAAGGACTACACGCCACAGCAGCTTTCGGCATTCGTGCTGCAAAAAATAAAAAAGGATGCAGAGGAGTTTTTGGGCGAAAAAATAAGCAAGGCAGTGATAACTGTGCCTGCGTATTTTGATGACAACCAAAGGCAGGCAACAAAGGACGCTGGTTCTATTGCAGGGCTTGAGGTTGTAAGGATTGTAAATGAGCCAACAGCCGCTTCGATGGCATACGGCCTTGACAAGAAGAGCCAGAATTTCAAAATATTGGTATTCGATTTGGGCGGCGGAACGCTTGATGTTACCATAATGGAATATGAGAACGGAGTGTTTGAGGTTCGTTCAACTTCAGGAGACACACAGCTTGGCGGGCGCGATATGGATGAGGCGCTTGTAAATTATATCATAGGCGAATTCAAATCAAAAGAAGGATTTGATCTTAAGAAGGATACCACAGCGATGCAGAGGGTCAATGAGGCCGCGGAGAAGGCAAAAATCGAGCTCTCAACTGTTGTCGAGACTGAAATAAATCTTCCATATATCACGGCGACAAATGAGGGGCCAAAGCACCTTCAGATGAAAATAAACAGGGCTAAACTCGAAGAGCTCATTGGACCAATAGTAAAAAGGTGCGCAAAACCTGTGCAGCAGGCACTTGCGGACGCAAAGATGACTCCTGCCGACATTAGCAAAATTGTTCTTGTGGGAGGTCCAACAAGAATGCCAATTGTTCAGCAATTTGTTGAGAAGGAAATTGGCTCAAAAGTTGAAAGAGGCCTGGACCCAATGGAATGTGTTGCAATGGGCGCTGCGATACAAGCGGGCGTACTTGCAGGGGAAGTGAAAGATGTTTTGCTTCTTGATGTCACTCCGCTAAGCCTTGGAATCGAAACCTTGGGCGGAGTTTTCACAAAACTCATCGAAAGAAACACGACAATCCCAACAAAGAAGAGCCAGGTGTTTTCAACCGCTTCGGATAATCAGCCGGCAGTCGATATACATGTGCTGCAGGGAGAGCGTCAAATGGTTTCTGGAAACAAAACACTTGGAAGATTCCAACTCGCTGGAATTCCTCCAGCGCCCCGCGGAGTGCCGCAAGTTGAGGTAACATTTGACATAGATGCAAATGGAATTGTGCACGTTGCCGCAAAGGACCTTGGCACGGGAAAAGAGCAGAGCGTCAAGATTACGGCGTCACAAAAGCTTTCGGAGCAGGAAATAGAAAAAATGAAGAAAGATGCGGAGGCGCACGAGAGCGAGGATAAAAAGAGGCGCGAGGAAGTGGAAACCGTGAACAATGCAGATGCCTTTGTCTACAGCACCGAGAAGATGCTCACGGAAATGAAGGGCAAATTCCCGGAAGATAAGGTAAATTCAATCAAGGCCAAAAACGAGGAGCTCAAAAAGCTGCTCGGAACCGAGCCAAAGGATTTGGAGAAGATAAAATCCTCATTTGAAGCGCTCAATAGCGAAGTGCAGGCGGCATCAACTGAGATGTACAAGAACGCATCGCAGGGCGCGAATCCCAATGGCACAGGTTCTGCAAAAGGAAGCAAAGGGCAGGGAAAGGGCGGAGATGACAATGTCGTTGACGCGGATTTTACCGAAGAGAAAAAGTAACTAAAAGGCTTTTTTGAAAATGCGCAAGGCGGCAAAAGGCCGCCTGAAAACATTTTTCAAGAGAACGCGTGAAGTTGTTTGAAATGGCAAAGGACTACTATGCAACTCTTGGTGTCTCACGCGGCGCCACGCAAGAGGACATCAAGAAGGCGTACAAGGACCTTGCAAAGAAATACCACCCTGATTTGAACAAGGACAAGGGCGCGGAAGACAAGTTCAAAGAAGTTCAGCACGCTTATTCCATTCTTGGCGATGAGCAAAAGCGCCGCAACTACGACCAGTTCGGAGAGCAATCTGAAAGATTTCAGGGCGCTTCAGGTTTTGGCGGAGAAGGCGCGGACTTTGGCGATTTTTCGGATATTTTCGAATCGTTTGGCTTCGGGAGAGGTTTCTCTGACATTTTTGGCAACCAGTTCGGCGGCGGGAGACGGGGCCCTTCGCGCGGAGAGGACATTGCAGTAAGGCTCAATCTTGAATTTGAAGAGGCGGCATTCGGCGCGAAAAAGGAAATTGAGATTGATGTTATTGTTGAGTGCGAGGTATGCAAGGGAAGCGGGGCAAAATCATCTTCCGGGAAAAAAACATGCGAGCAGTGCGGCGGGTCTGGAGTTGAGAGGCAGACACGCAGGACATTTTTGGGGGTTATACAGACTCAGGGCACGTGCAGGAAATGCAGAGGCGCTGGAGAAATTATAACTGACCCGTGCAAGGAATGCGGCGGCTCAGGGAAAGTTCACAGGAAGAAAAAAATCACGATTACTATTCCGGAAGGAATTGATACGGGCCAGCACCTGCGCCTTGCGGGGCAGGGGCATTCAGGAGAGCACGGGGCTGCGCGCGGCGATATAATTGCGGTTATTTTTGTCGAACCTCACACGATTTTTAGGCGAGATGAGGAGGATATTTACATGGAAGCTCCGCTCTCATTTGGCGAGGCGGCTCTGGGAGCGACAATTGAAGTCCCAACGCTTAAGGGGAAAGCGAAGCTAAAGATTCCTGCGGGGACGCAATCGGGAACCATTTTTCGCATGGCTGATAAGGGAATCAAGTTCCTTGAGAGAAACGAGTACGGCGACCAGTATGTGAAAGTCATTGTAAAAACTCCGGAAAAGCTCTCAAAGCGCGAGAAAGAGCTGCTTGAAAAGCTTGCAAAAGAAGAGGGAATCGCAAAAGAGAGAAAGGATTTCTTTGGAAAGTTCAAGGGGCTGTTTGGGTAAGCCTTGCGAATTCACTGTTTTTTAAAGTGCCCTAAATCAACCCTTTTAATCCTTATTCTATTGAATATCTGCATTAGAGCCTAAGGGATTGATATGCAGGAAAATACACAGAAAAACGCGTTTTTGGAAAGCGAAAGAAAGTGGCAGGCAAGCTGGGAAAAGGGCAAAATATATGATTTTGACAGCGCAAGCAAAAAGCCGATTTTCAGTATTGACACCCCGCCCCCGACAGTTTCTGGAAGAATGCACCTAGGGCACGCTTTTTCCTACGCTCAGGCGGATTTCATTGCGCGCTACAAGCGAATGAATGGTTTCAATGTTTTCTACCCATTCGGCCTTGATGATAACGGCCTTGCAACAGAGAGGCTTGTTGAAAAGAGCAGAAGCATAAGGGCAAAGGATTTCACGCGCGAGCAGTTCATAAAAATCTGCCTTGAAGAAACCCGCAAGCATGAGGATGTGATGATTTCGGATTTCAAAGCGCTTGGGCTAAGCCTTGATTGGAATTTGCTTTACAGAACAATTGAGCCGCTTGCGCGCAAAACAAGCCAGAAAAGTTTTCTTGAAATTTACAAAGAGAAGCGCGCGTACAGAAAGGAAGCGCCATCCATGTGGTGCCCCACATGCGAAACCGCGATTGCACAGGCAGAGCTTGAGGATGTGGAAATGGATTCTACATTCAATGACCTCATTTTCAAAATAAAGGGCGGCGGGGAAATAATAATCGCAACAACTAGGCCTGAGATGCTCTCAAGCTGCGTTGCGGTTTTTATCCATCCATCGGATAAAAGAAAGAAGGAACTGCTCGAAAAAAAAGTGATTGTGCCGATTTCCGGGCACGAAGTGACTGTGCTTGAGGACGCGCGCGTTGACCCGGAGAAGGGTACCGGAATTGTGATGTGCTGCACATTCGGAGACCAGACGGATATGGAGTGGTATTTTGCGCACAGCCTTCCCTTGCGCGTTGGATTTACTCCGGATGGCAGGATGAGCGCACTTGCAGGAAAGTACGCCGGGAAAAAAATAAGGGAAGCAAGAAAGGAAATTATTTTGGATTTGAAAGAAGCCGGCCTTTTGAAATCGCAAAAAGCGATAAGGCACGCTGTGAAAGTTCATGAGAGATGCAAAAGCGAAATGGAGATAATGAACACAAAGCAGTGGTTTTTCAAATACCTTGACTTGAAAGATGAGTTCCTGAAAAAAGGAAATGAACTCAAGTGGCACCCAGAGCACATGAAGATTCGCTTTGAGAACTGGATTAAGGGCTTGCAGTGGGACTGGAGCGTTTCAAGGCAGAGATTTTTTGGAGTTCCATTTCCCCTATGGTATTGCAAGAAATGCGAAGAAACAATTACAGCCGATGAAAAGCAGCTTCCTGTGGATCCGCTGCAGGATAAGCCCTTGGTAAAGAAGTGCCCAAAGTGCGGCGGCACTGAATTTGTCCCTGAAAAGGATGTGCTTGACACATGGGCGACATCATCTCTTACCCCTCAGATAAATTCAAAATGGGCAGAGGACAAAAAATTGCACGCAAAGATTTTCCCGATGAGCCTGCGGCCGCAGGCGCACGACATCATAACGCTCTGGGCGTTCAACACGGTTGTGAAGGCTTATTTCCATGAGAAGAAACTCCCGTGGAAAGAAATAATGATTTCCGGGCACGCACTTGACCCAAAGGGGCGCAAGATGTCAAAGAGCCTTGGAAATGTGGTAAACCCCGTTGAAATGGTTGAGAAGTACTCGGCGGATATGCTAAGGTACTGGGCCGCAAACGGCTCACTTGGCGAGGATTTGCCGTTCCAGGAAAAGGAGTTTTTGAGCGCTAAGAAGTTTCTCACAAAGCTCTCGAATGCCGCAAAATTCGTTGCAATGAAAACGCAAGGGGTAAAGCTTTCTGATTTCGAAAAAGAAAAGAAGAACATGCACGAACTTGACAGATGGATACTCAGTATTTTTAGCCGCACAAAAAAAGAGGCAACAGAGGCGCTTGAATCGTACGAATACTCCAAGGCACTCTCGGCCCTGCGCAATTTTTTCTGGCTTGAGTTCGCGGATTATTACATAGAGCAGGTAAAGCACCGCGTTTACAGCGAATCGGACAAAAGCTCGGGCGCTGCAAAGGCTGTGCTTGTGAAGATTTTTACGGAAATTCTCAAGATGCTCTCGCCCTTTGTCCCCCACACAACCGAGGAAATATTCCAGTCCAATTTCAAAGCATACATGAACGAAACATCGGTTCATTTGGAGAAATGGCCAGAGGAGGATGAAAAACTCCTTGATGAAAGCGCGGAAAAGGCAGGAGAACTTGCAAAAACAATTATTGCGGTACTTCGCAAGCACAAAAGCGAGAAAAACATGGCAATGAACGCTGAGATTTCGGAAGTTAAGGTATTTTTCGAAAAAGATGAGGGAATGTTTGCAAAAGTGGAAGAAGACATCAAAAAAACCATGAACGTTAAGGTTATTTCCATGGGAAAAGGGAACGGCCCTATAAGGCCTGGCACTGGCGTTTCGCTTGAAATAAAGTAACCTTAATAAACGGGAAAAGCCTTTTTATGCCAGGGTTACCATGGGCGCGCTTAAGACAATAATCTTGATTGTGGCAGTAGTTGCCATTTTATATTTTGGCACGCAGCAGCTTGGCATCTCCCTGCCGGATAATGCCGCAAAACTGAGGGAAATAGATGCAAAGTTTGGCATCGGAAAAGAAAGGCTATCCCCGACAAACCCTGAAGAAATAGCGAAATACCAATACGAGCTGAAAAAACTTGATCCCTCCAGCACAAATGAGGAAAACATCATACAGATGAAAATGAACCTTTCAGATATGCAGAAGGCCCTTCTTGTGCTTTCTGAAAATTACCCCAAAATAGATTTCACTTATTCAGAATGCAGTGTTGCGGGGCCCCTTGGCTCATCGGATGCGGCGGCCGCGAATGCGCTCGCATATGCAAGGAAGGCGCTTGGGCTGCAGGCAGAAGTGAAGCCTGTACAGGGACTTGAATATATTACTTCGAAAGAAACATCCAATGCGCTCAATTTTTCCACTAAAGCAGTTGAACAGCTAAAAAATAACATTGATACAACATGCGGAAAGTGATTATGAGGCTTGTAAAGCAGGGCGCAGAGGCGCGGATATTTCTTGGCACATACCTTGGCAGAAAATGCATTGTGAAGATTCGTGAGCCCAAGATCTATCGCGAAAAAGCGCTTGATGAAAAGATAATAAAAGAGAGGATGCGCACGGAGTGCGGCATGCTCTCGCGCGCAAAAAAAGCTGGGGTTCGAACGCCCGCGATATTGAAAATTGACCTTAAGGAGCGGACTATAATTACCGAATTCATTGAAGGGAAAACACTTAAGGAAGAATTGCTCAAAAGCGGCAAAGGAAAAACCATTTCAGATTCTGAAGTGGAAAAACTCTGCACTCAGATGGGGAAAATGATTGCAAAGCTGCACTGCGCCGATTTGGTTCACGGGGATTTGACTACAAGCAATATCATCCTGCACAATGGAAAACTAGTGTTCATTGATTTTGGGATGGGCGAAGTCTCTTCTAAAGTTGAATCCAAGGCGGTTGATTTGCTTGTGCTACGCAAGACCTTTGCAGCGACGCACTTTAAGATAATGGAAAAATGGGAAGCGGTTGAGAGGGCTTACTGCGCGGGGTTTGAGGGCGCGAAGGATGTGCTAGAGCAGATGGCGCAGGTTGAGGCGAGGGCGCGGTATTACTAGGAGATATATTCTACATAACACACTTCGGTTTTTATAGGTTTCTCTAGGGAGATTAGTTAGCAGTTTTTGAAGTTTAGCTCTCCTGTTCCGATAGGGCAGGAAGGCACCATAAGTAAATTTGGTTTTAGGAAAGTTAATTGGTTTTAGATTTAAGGCTAAAAATTGTTGAAGTGAAAAAATGGCAAAAGGTCATTCTGAAAACGTTGCGAAGCCAGTTCTGCCGAAGGCAGAACGCTCCCTCCAGGCGAGCAGGTCGGGAAAGAAGCGCGAGTGGGTTGAGTACGACTCTGGCGAAATCGAGCAAATTATTGTTGATTCCGCAAACGCAGGAATGACCCCTGCTGAAATCGGAATGACTCTGCGCGACCAGTACGGCGTTCCAAATGTTAAGGAAACCACGGGGCTTACAGTTGAGAAGGTTCTTGCAAAGCACGGGCTGCTCTCGGATATTCCAAGAGAGCTTTTGAACCTGATAAAAAGGTCGGTTGTTTTGCAAAAGCACATGGCAACAAACAAGAAGGACCAGACAGCAAAGAGAGGATACATGCTTACAGTGAGCAAAATCAGAAGGCTCACGGATTATTACCAAAGCAAGGGCAAACTGGACAAGGCATGGAGATATACTGCTGAATCCGCGGCCCTTTTGGTGAAGTGATTATTATGATTGGAGCAATGATTTCGAACCAAGGCCTGTCGAGCCACAAGGCAAAGACAGGGCGCTCCCTCCCGACGAGCAGGTCGTGTTTGGTGAAATGATTAGGATGATGATGTTTTATGCCGGCAATTGTTGAAGATAAGAAAACTGAGAAGGCGGGCGGAAAGGAAAAGGCAGCCCAGCCAAAGACCAAGAAAAAGACAGCTGATAAGTGGAAGAAGAAATCGTGGTACACGGTTGTTGCGCCAGAGGAGTTTGAGCGCCGCGAGATTGGCGAAACAGTCGCGGAAAAGCCTGAAATGATTATTGGAAGGATAATAAATATCAGCGGGCGCGACCTTGCAAACCAGCCAAAAAAGCAGCACATAAAGATAATGTTCAAGGTAAAAACAATAAACGGCAACAAGGCGCAAACGGAAGCCACTGGGCATTTCATAAAGGATGATTTCATAAGAAGGCTTGTGCGCAGAAGGTCTAGCAAAGTGATGGTTGTGAAGACTTTCAGCACAAAGGATGGCAAGCCCATAAATATGAAGGTTATTGTGGTTACGGACAGAAAGGCATCTGGGAAAAAGAGGGCGAGCGTTCACAAGAAAACCGAGGAGCTTTGCAAAAAATTCGTCGCAGAGATTGACTCTAAAAAGATTATCGACGAGCTTGTTTTTGGAAACCTGCCAAACAAGCTCTACCCCGAGCTCAAGAAAATCGTGCCAATAAAGAGGATAGAATTCGCAAATTCATCCTTTGTTTGAGGCGTGGGCCATTGATGATTGAAAGCATCCCTCCGTGGGCTATTGTCGTGGTTGTTCTATTTCTCTTTAGCATTGCGACCTTTTTTTTGAAAATTCTCAGCAACGGAGGAATACTCATTGCTAACGCAATAGGAATTGCGGCATTCGCATTCGGAGGCACTGTTGCATTCTTCGCTTTGCTTGTGTTCTATGTGTTAGCAGAGCTTGCAACTTGGGTTGGAAGAAAGGGCGAGGAAAAGCACGCTCAGAGAACATCCTCAAATATTTTTGGGAACTGCGCAGCGGCAATAGCCGCACTTTTTTTCGGGCAGTACATTGCATTCTTCGGCGCGGTGTCTGCGGCTTTTGCGGACACTGTTTCATCTGAAATCGGGCTTATTTCAAAAGCAAAACCAGTGCTCATAACAAATCTTAAAAAAGTTGAGAAGGGAACTGATGGCGGAGTAACTGCGCTCGGATTTGCAGCTTCACTTGTTGCAGCGGCAATAATTGGCGCAATATATTATTTTTTCGTGAGCGCATCGCTAAAGGCATTTGCAGCGTTTGTTGTATCCGGCTTTTTGGGAGGCGCATTTGACAGCTTCCTTGGCGCCACATTTCAGCGCAGAGGGATGCTCACAAACACGCAGGTGAATTTCTTTGCAAGCATCTTCGGCGCACTTGTTGCAGTGGCAATTGTGAATTTGTTTTAAAGATTAGCTAATCTTTGGCGGAGCATTTTCAACTTGTAGTGAGCTAACAAAGCCGCTGCCAAATGATTTTCCAGATGAGAAAAATAAATCATATACGCTGAATTCTGTTTGGCCGTACTGCACGTTATTTGGATTTTTTATCCCCGCAAGCTCTGCTGCCTTGTCAATTGCCGCCTGCCTTGTTAGCAGCTCATCAACAAGCCCTTTGTTGTATGCCTGCCGCCCTGTCAGAATTCGCCCATCCGCAACGCTGTCAAGCTGCGAGTAAGTTAGCTTTTCTTTTCGAAATTCCAGGACATTTGCGCGGAAATTGCGGTAAGCCTGCTCAAGTATTTCCTGAAGAATGGCGTTCTCATCCTGTGTCATTTCCCTATAAGGGCTTCCCATGTCCTTGTACTTGCCAACCTTTAGCACTTCGGCTTCGACCCCGATTTTTTTGAGAAGGCCTTCAAGGTTATAACCTATTGAAATTACCCCGATGCTCCCTGTAATGGAGTCCTCATCAGCCATGACATATTTTGTGGCGGCTGCAACATAGTACGCTCCTGAAGCGCCAACGGAGTTGATGTAGGAGTAAATTGGCTTTTTCGAGGCGCGGATTTTGTAAACAATCTGCTTGGAGGCAACAACTTCCCCTCCGGGGCTGTCAATATCAAGCAAGATAGCGCCGATTGATGAGTCCTTTTCAGCCTGATCAATTAAATCAACTATCCCATTGGCGGTCTGGGCGGTTGAACCAAACCCGCCTGAAGATTCGTTGGTGATTTCCCCTTTCAGGGTGATTATTGCAATGCCATTTCCCGTGAGTGTGAGAGCATTTGACCCTTCAGCTGAGGGCATTGCAATGATTATGAAAACAAGTGAGAGGAAAATGAGCGCAACAACCCCTATAATTGCTATAATGCGCCAATCAAGCGCTTGGGAAGGAGCGAGTTGCATGGGCTTTTGCCCTTTAAAAGAGTCTTTTGGCATATCATCATCACGCTAATAAAGGTATTCAACAATAAATCATTAAATAGGTTCTACTGCGGTGGGCAAAATGGTAATGGATTTTTTGGCCGGGGTTATTCTCTATCTCGCGCCAATGTATTTTGCGAACAGTTCTGCAATGCTGCTTGGCGGCAAAACTCCTCTTGACCTTGGGAAAAAGTTTCCTGATGGAAGGCCGATATTTGGCAAGGGGAAAACTTTCAAGGGGTTCTTTTTTGGGACTTTGATAGGAACGCTTGCCGCGTTTGTGATAAATTTGCTATTTGAAGCGCAGGTCGCATCGCTGCTGCCAGATTACATGCTGCTTGGCTTTCTGCTCTCGCTTGGAGCAATACTTGGCGATATGGCAGGGAGCTTTCTTAAGAGAAGAATCGGCATGGCTCCGGGAAAGCCGGCTTTTTTTCTTGACCAGCTTGATTTTGTAGCCGGCGGAATCCTGCTCGGGCTGCCTGTTTATGTGCCGGGCATTGCACAGATTGCCGTGATGGCGGCTGTGACACTTGTCGTGCACAGGCTTTCTAATTACTTTGCATACAAGATAAACCTAAAAAAGGTGCCTTGGTGAAAATACGGGAAAACGAAATATCCTTTCTTGTGAAGTTCTTCGCGGTTTTTGGAATAGCCGAACTGCTGATTTTTCTGCTTGATTTTTCTGTCCTTCAGAACAGGATTGCCTCAGAAGTGGCGGGGTTTTTCGGGCTTGAATACTTTGGGAACACGATATTTGTGCAGGGAGGGGCATTTGAAATCGTATCTTCGTGCACAGGAATTGTGAGCATAAGCATTCTGGCATCGATAATATTTTCGCTAAAGAAACCCCCCTTAAGGCAGAAAGCCGGGATTTTCATTGCCGGAGCTGCTCTTCTGCTCGCCCTGAATTATTTGAGGGTGTTTCTTGTGATATTTGCCGGAAAGGAGTATGGAATTTTTGCAGGAGAAGTAGTGCATATCGTCTCGTGGTTCACAACAGCCGCATTCGTGATTGGCCTGTGGTATTATTTCACGAAAAAAATCACTGGAGTTAAGGACTTTTCAGGATTTCTTTAAAGCTGGCCAGTTTGCGTGAATTTAGAACACGAAAAAAACATGGCTCAACTTATCGCTTTGATGCCTTGAGTATTTGCTCAGCGATTATTGAGAACGCTGGCCTGCTGATTAGTACTCCTACCATTATTCCTAGTATTTCTGTGATTGCAAAGCCCGCAAGCTTTCCAAATCCGTATGATGAGAATAAAATGAGCGGCGCAAGTGCGGCGCTTGTCGTTGCCGCGGCGACTATGACTATGAAAAATGCTTTTTTTATCCTGCTGGCATAACTCGACTCGCCCTCCCCGCCACCGCCCTTTAGGAGTTCATCAAGAATGACTATCTGGTCGTTTAGGCCGGTTCCAACTGCGGCAATTATTCCGGTCATGCTTGCAAGATCAAATCTTATGTGGCCAAACACCGCAAACCCCGCGGTTATCAGCACTTCGCTAATTCCCACAAATATCACAGGAAGTGCAAGGCGAAGCTTTCTGTAGCGTATGAATATTAGAAGTGAAACCGAAAGGATTGCGGAAATACCGATTATCAATGTGGTGGTGAGGAAATCCGCTCCAAGTGAGGGGGAGATTGTCTCTTTTGAGACGCTTTCTATTGCCGTTGGCAATGAACCCGTTTCAAGCAGGATTTGAAGGTTTTTAAGTTCAGCGCTTGCCTGCACTGCATCCTGTGAAAAACCGCGGATGTAGAGGCTTGAATATATTTTTGCATTCTTCACATCCTCAATATATGGATTCATTCCCGCAATTTCCGGATCAATTCCAATTGCCTGCCTTGCGCCCACTGAGAGCCAAATCCATGGAATGTTTTGCCTCGAAGCGCCCACTTCGATGACTTTGAAGCCCATTGCCTGAAGGGATGACTTTGTCTGCCCTGAAATGCCTGAATGGACTATCGCCTTCTTTTTTTGTGCGGCAATTGATTCAAGTGCAAGCAACTGGGATTCGCTAGCTCCGTTTGTATCAGAAATTACAAAATATGGCACCCCAGAGTTTTGCATCAGCTCTTCAACGCTAAGGCCCGCAGGGATGCTCTCATCCACATTCCCAATTGCGAGCAGTGCCAAATCTTGGGCATAGACGCTTTGCGGAAGCAATATCACGCCATCTTGTGGCCGGTCTATGAAGAAATATGTTTTTGCGCAGTCATATTGGACAACGGAATTTTCATATCCGACAGCGGTGCATTTGTGAAAAATGCCTTTTGAGAATTTTTCTGCGGCAACCTGGCTGAGAACGAACGGAAGCCTCCATTCCACAGTGCCATTGCCCGCATCGAAAGTTCCATAACCGGAAGCCGGATCTTTAGAAACGTTCTTGAAATCCGCGCCCGTGAAAAGCACATTGCCATCAAGCATTGATTCAAACTTTGCCTGGGTTTTAATGAGCGCCTCTATTTCGGCTATTTTTTCGGGATCGGTTTCTGCAATCTGCGCTCCCACCAAATCAGGGCCAAGGGAATTTACCCTTGAATCCTTCAGGCCGAATGCATCAATTCTGCGCGAAATCAGCTGGACAACCCGTTCAAGATCGCTTGTTGAGAGGCTGTCTTCAAGTTTTATCTGGAAATAAGTTCCGCCAGTGAATTCAAGCCCGTAATCCGGCCCCTGGAATGTGAGGATTGCAAGAGCGCCAAGCAGCGCCACGATAAAAACTATTATTCGCCAATTTGAGAGGAGCTCTCTTATCATTTTTTCTCCTCCTTTTCAGCGTGTGCAAGTATTAGGGGGGCATTTAGCATGGTGCTTGAGACCAAATCTGAAACAAGCCCGAAGAAAAGCACAATTGAAATCTGGAATATCACATTTACTTGGGCGAAATAGGAAAGTACAGCCATAACGCCCACGGCAACGATTGCAGTAAGGCTCATTGTGAGAATAGTTATCAGGGACTCATTCATCCTCTCCTTTGCGGTCTGCTCTTTTCTTTTGAGCACCCTCGAACTCATGACAATTTCAGTGTCAACACTGTAACCGACCATCATGAGAAGCGCGGGAATTGTTGTAAGGGAAACTGGAATTGAGAAAACTGACATTAAAGCAAGAGAGCCAATGATGTTGAACACTGCAGCGGCTATGACTGTAAGCGAGGTGATTATTTCCCGAAAATAGAGGAATATTACAATGGAGAGAAGAACCATTCCCATCAGCATCACCTGTATTGCAAGTGCGAAAAACGAGCTTCCAAGTGAAGGCCCTATCACGGTTTTCTGGAACTTTATGTCCTCTCCGAGCGCGTAATTTTCCGAGATTGCTTTTTGCAGTTCCACATCAAATGCGCTTTCTGCCTCTGCAAGCGTTTCGATTGCGGCGCTTACTGCTTCTTGCGCGCTTAGGGCCTCAAGTTCGAATAGGTTCGCGCTCGTGCCCGAAGCCTGAATCGACTCTATTGCAAGGGATTTTGCAGCCTGCGGATTTGATTCCAGGTTTTCTTTTGCCTGTGCAAGAAGCGTTCTGGAATCCGAAAGCTCGGTGTTGTCAGAATACTGGATATAAAGGCCATTTCCTACGGGGGAAGAAATTGGGGTTATCTGCAAATCAGTTAGGCTAAATTCTGAATTTAGTTTTGTTTGCAAAGACTGCGCATCAAGCGGGGCATCTGAGCGCACTATGATGTTTGTGCCGCCTTTTAGGTCAATTCCTTGGGTAACCCCGGGATTGATAAATATGAGGAAAAGGAAAACCACAAGTAGCGCAGCAGGCACCACAATATACCTTTTATAATTGCCTGAGTAGAAGTTCTTTATATCCATAAAAACCAATTTAAAGCGGGTAAACCAATGAAAAGGGATAAAAAACATTTAAATAAGGCACGGGAACGCCCAAAGGAAAATCAGTTCCCAAAAGCCGAGGAATTGTTAGAACAGGCATTCCACATGACCTCGAAACTGAGCGTTAGCCGCAAGGGCATAACTCCCCTTAAGGTCATAAAAAACCTCAACGGCCTCAAGATTGCCTCATTTGGTGAATTTCTCTATGAAAAGCTAACTAACCTCTCAAAGCAGTTCCCCAAAATCGATGCGCTTGACCCTTTCTATCTTGACCTAATAAGCATTCTCTCAGACATCACAAGGCTTAAGCAAAACCTCGCGCGCCTTAGCGCATCTGCACGCATAATCAAAAGGCTGCGGTATGAGTACGGCAAGAGATCGTATGCTGCAAATTCGATTGGAGAATCTAATGCTGCGTTCAAATCATTTCAGGGAAGGGCCAGCTCGGTTATGAAAAAACTTCGGGTGCCAATGAACCAGCTTAAGGAAGATTCGAAGCGGCTTCGCGAACTGCCAACAATCGATTTTGAGCTCCCCACAATGGTGCTTGCTGGGTGCCCCAATGTCGGAAAGACCACGCTTCTAAAGCGGCTCACAGGTTCGAAAGCAAAAATCGCGCCATTTCCCTTCACAACAAAGCACATAAACACGGGTTATTTTGATTTGAAGTACCGCAAAGTCCAGGTGCTTGATACTCCGGGGCTTTTGGACAGGCCTGATTTGAACCCTATTGAGCAGAAGGCGCTTGCTGCAATCAAGCATGTTGCAAAGGCGGTTGTTTTCATAATCGACCCGACACTTGCATGCGGCTACCCTTTAGAGCAGCAGGTTTCGCTTCTTGCGCACACGCACGAGACATTCCCCGACAAAAAAACAATGGTGATTGTAAACAAGGCCGATATTGCAACAAATGAGGAAATGGAGGCGGCATTCAAAGAACTCACTGATTTTGAAGTGCTAATTGATGGGGAGAATCTCCCGCAAAGCGCAGAAGAGGTAAGGGCTGCGATTGCAAAGGCGCTTTTTGGGGCGGAAACTGGATTTTCGGATCGCGAACTATTAAATAGGTAAAAGTATTTGACTGTAATATGGCGCCAAAATCCAGACTGCATCCAACCGCAGCCGAAATTAATTTTTTAAAGAGTCAATTAAAAATCCAAAAACGCTGGTTCGGGGAGACCCCTGAACATAAACGCACTAGTGGTAATACTCCATTGGATAGGCGATTTAAAATTTTTCCAGATGTTCCTTGGCCAACAACTCCGGAGCAAAGAGGAATAATTTTTGAAAGGGCTTTTAATCGAATTACAAAGATTCGGCCAGGTCACTTTGCAAAAGCTATGAACGATCCGCTTAGTTATAACCTTAATGAAGTAATTCACCATACATCTAAAAGCCAACTCCCCTATCTAAATGAAAAATTAGCTAGATTGGCTAGAGAGTGTGGTAGCTTAAGGGAGTTTGTTACTAGGATACGTGGATTTTTAGTAGAAAATCCAAGCGTATTATCTGAGGGGGAGAGGTCGCAAGTTTTTGAAACACTGCGGCGTAACGCGGAAAGTATAACTGACTAATCCGCAACTTAGAACTTCCAGTAGCATTTATATTGGGTTTGCGCAAAATCTATTTCAAGCGGATTGAACTATCCGTGGAAGTGAATGCATATGTTGGCTGATTTTAACAAAGTGGCAAGCGGCGCCTTTTTTGGGGCAGGCACTTATTTTTCATTTGCAAATCTTTCCAAACTTGAGGTGTTTTAGATGAAGGAAGCAAGCATTGAGGAAAGGGTTGATTATATTGCCGAGCTAATGGATGCCATTATGGATGACACCACAGTGCCGCGAAACATACGCAAGGCTTGTGAAGATGCAAGGGCGAAAATAACCTCAAGTGAGGCGCAGCTTGATGTGAATATTTCAAATGCGATTTATCTCATGGAAGACATCAGTAACGACATCAATATGCCCGCGCACACGCGCACTGAAATATGGACCATAATTTCCGAACTCGAATCCGTTAGGGAGAAATGCAAGGGATAAGTGTGGCTTCCGCGACCTTGACTGAAAACCGTAAAAAAGAAATTGTCGAATTCTGCACAGGCAATGGGCAGCTAATAGACCGCGAATCCATTGGGCTTCTTGAAGCAGAGGAGCACTGGAAGGAAATAATTGAGGGCATTGAAGAGCCCATAATCTCCGCTGAAAAGGTAAAGCAAAATCTTGTAAAGCATGACTCGAAACTTGGGAGCGTAAAAGAAGAGGTGATTGTTAAAAAATCACGCTTCAACGCGCTTGCCAAAGATGTTGAAGCGGATTTTCGGGTAATGGAAGAATATGAAGTGACGAATAAGAGCGCAAGCGAAGGGAAAATTAAGGACTTTCTTGGCTATTTTCGCGACAAGTACACATTCCTGCACTCGCTTCTTGCGCACCGCCCCGGGTTTTCTCCGAAAACTTTTGACAGGCTAAAGGGCCTTGCAAAATATGCCGAAATTGATCTCATAGGAATGGTTGTTGAAAAGTGGGTGAGCAAAAACGGCAACACTATAATCGAACTGGATAGCCCCGAGGGAAGATGCCTTGTGGTTGTTTCCAAAGAGCATCTTGAAACAAGCCGCGACAGCGCAAAAATTCTGCTAGATGATGTTATCGGGGTTAAGGGAAAGGCGTTCTCAGATGAGATGATTATTGCGAAATCTTTTTTGTGGCCCGAAATCATGCAGCGCTCGCCGCGCAGTTCAGAGCGCGATTTGAGTGTGTGCCTAATTTCAGACATACACATGGGAAGCCGGCTGTTTATGGAAAAGGAATTTTCAAAATTTATCTCATGGCTAAATGGAAATGTGAGCGGCGAGAAGGAAATCGCGCGCGTTGGAAAAATAAAATACCTTGTGATTGCAGGGGACAATGTGGATGGCGTGGGAATTTATCCGGAGCAGTATGATGAGCTTGAAATCAAGGATATTTACGAGCAGTATGAAAAGTTAACTGAAGTGATTTCGCAAATCCCCGAGTACATTGAAATTTTTATGTGCCCAGGCCAGCACGACGCCGTGAGAAGGGCTGATCCGCAGCCTGCAATACCAGAGGAATTTGCAAAGGAGATGCATGCGATGAAGAATATGCATTTTGTGGGTTCGCCAAGCTGGGTTGAACTTGAGGGAATGAAATGCATGATTTATCACGGCGCTTCTTTTCATGACATGATTGCTGCCACTAAGCATCTAAGCTATAGGGAACCCGCGCAGGCAATGGTTGAGCTTTTGCGCAAGCGGGATTTATCAACTGGTTTTGGGCTAACGCAGCCGTATGTTCCTGAGAAGAGGGATTACATGGTGATTCGAGAGGAGCCGGATTATTATTTTGGCGGGGATATGCACATCAAAGGGTACGCGCAGTACCGCGGGTGCATGGTTGCAAATGCGGGCTGCTGGCAGGGAAGAACGGAGTACCAGATAAGAGAGGGGCTTGTGCCAACTCCGGGTATTGCAATTGATATCAACCTCAAAACCAGGCGGCTTACTGAGAATAATTTTGGCGCGGCTAATGAATCAGGGGACGGGCAATGACTGAAGTGAAGCTTGAAGTGAAGGCGGATTCTGCCACAAAAAATTATTTCGAATCCATAAAAAAGCGCGTGGATAGGCAGTACTCAATCGCATCGCAGGCGCGCGCCATTGGAAAGGATGTGGCTCTTGAAGTCGAGTGCCCCCCTACACTTGACCTTGCGGACAGGACAGAGAACATCATAGGCCCAAAAGGAGTTGCAAAGCGCTACAGGGAACTCTGGGAAGAGTTCAAGGGAGACCGCAACAGGGCAATTTTCCAGCTCTTTCGCGAAATCATTGAAGAAAAGCTTGTGAAGATTCCGGATGCGGAAAAAAGGCTTGAGCAGGCGGTGAAAACATGCCTTGTGCTTGTAACGGAGGGGGTTGTTGTAGCGCCGCTTGACGGGGTGCCCAAAATTAAAATAAGCAAAAACCCTGATGGCAGCAAATACGTCGACATTTATTTTGCAGGGCCGATTAGGGCGGCTGGTGGAACCGCAACAGTGTTCCCGCTGATTTTGGGCGATTATGCAAGGTCGCTTATGGGGCTTGACCGCTACAAGCCAACAGAGGACGAAGTGGAGAGATATGTTGAGGAAATAAATATCTACGATGAAATCATCACAAGGCAGTACAAGCTCAAAGATGATGAGGTGCGAAAGATTGTGCGCGGCTGCCCGGTGTGCGTTAACGGAGAGCCAACTGAGGAGCGCGAAGTGAATAACCACAAAGACCTTGAGAGGATTCCCTCAAACAGGGTGCGCGGCGGAATGTGCCTTGTGATTTCGGAAGGTGTCGGGCTAAAGGCCATGAAAATAATGACATTTGCAAAAATGCTTGGATTGAACTGGAACTGGCTTGAGGAGATAATAAAAATCGGCAAGGGCTCAAGCGGCAAGGAAAAGGAAGTGAAGCCGAATTTCAATTATCTTTCAAGGATTGCGGCGGGAAGGCCGATTTTTTCATACCCCTCAAAATATGGAGGCTTTCGGCTGCGGTATGGAAGGGCAAGAAACACATGCATAATGGCAAAGGGAATCCACCCGGCTTCTATGCATCTTCTTGATGATTTTTTGGCGGTTGGGACGCAAACGAAAATGGAGCGGCCGGGAAAGAGCGCCGAGATGTTTCCGGTTGATAGCATCGAAGGCCCCATAGTAAAGCTTGTGGACGGGGAAGTGCGAAAAATTTCATCTGCTGCGGAAGCAATTAAGATGAGGGCTGCTGTGAAGGAAATAATATTTTTAGGGGACATGCTAATAGCGCTTGGGGATTTTAGAAAGACAGCGCACCCTCTGATGCCAGCGGGATATTGTGAGGAGTGGTGGATGCTTGAGCTGCGAAATATCGCGTCCGAACAGACAGGGAAGGAAAATGCGTTTGATTTCGGGCCGATGCTTGCAAACCCGAATTCGGTTGACCAGAACACCGCAGTAGAACTCTCATTGCAGACGGGAATTGCGCTGCACCCCAAGTACCTGCACTATTATACTGCGCTAACTTCGGAAGAAGCGGCGTTTCTAATCGGGCAGGTGCGCTCTTGCGAGAAAGTTTTTTCAGGAACCGAAATCGATGAGCTCTTGCTCTCCGGCAGTGCGGAGAACAAGGCGCTCCTTGAAAAAATCGGGCTGCCGCACAAGCTGCGTGAAGGGGCGATTGTGATTGGGCATGAATATGCTTATTCGTTTTTCAAAACTTTTGGCGGCACAAATGAAGAGGAGCCCAAAAAAGATTCAACGGTCCTTGAAATGCTCTCCGCGCTTTCGGGCATGAAAATAATGGATAAAGCGGGAACCTTTGTTGGATGCAGAATGGGCCGCCCAGAGGCTGCAAAGCCGCGAAAAATGGTCGGGGACCCGATGACTCTCTTTCCGATAGGAACAGCTGGAGGGAGCATACGCTCAATTAACAAGGCCGCGGAAAATTATGGGAGCGTGGAAGCGGAAGTTGCCTACTTTATCAACACGAAAACTGAAAATGTGGAGGAGCAACCGTATTCGCATGCGACTTCTAGCAGGAATGAATCCGCAAGAAAGTGCAAAAAATGCGGGAAGTTTGGAAAAGCGGAAATCTGCACAAAATGCGGCTCGGAAACATCGGGTTTTAGCAGCAGAAAAGTGGATGTGCGCAAAATTTTCACTGAAGCCGCAAAAAATCTCGGGCTTAGCCCGCCAGCACTTGTGAAGGGAGTGAAAGGGCTCATAAATGCGGATAAGATGCCAGAACCCATTGAGAAAGGGATACTTCGCGCGCGCCAGAATCTGCACATTTTCAGGGATGCAACAATTAGATTTGAGCTATTGAATGCTCCGCTAACGCACTTCAAGCCAAAAGAAATAGGGCTGAGCGTTGAGAAGGCGCACGAGCTTGGGTACACGCTTGATTTTGAGGGAAAAGAGCTTGTTAGCGATACGCAGATGTGTGAGATTTTTGTACAGGATATGGTTGTAAATGAGGACGCGGGGGATTTTTTCGTGCGCGTTTCAAAATTTGTTGATGAGGAGCTTGAAAGATTTTACGGGATGGCGCCTTACTATAATATTACGACAAAAGAGGAGCTTGTCGGAGATTTGTTTTTGGGGCTTGCGCCGCACACATCGGCAGGAGTTGTTTGCAGGATAATTGGATACACAAAGGCGAAAGTTAATTTCGCTCATCCGTATTTCCATCTCGCGAAAAGAAGGAATGCGGACGGCGACCAGGATTCGATAATGCTTCTAATGGATGCGCTTTTGAATTTCTCAAGGCTCTATCTCCCATCAACCAGGGGCGGAAGAATGGATGCGCCTCTTGTGTTCTCGGTTGCAATAAATCCGCAGGAAATTGATGATGAGGTGTATGAGGTTGAAACGTGCCGTGAGTACCCGCTTGAACTATATGAAAAGAGCATGCTTCTAAGCGACCCGGAACTTTCATCTGTTCCGATAATAAAGGCAAAAATAGGAAAGGACGGGCAGTACAGGGGATTTTTTTACACGCATGAAACCGCGCTCTTTGATGAGGGGCCAAAAGAATCCAGCTACATCACATTCAAATCAATGGAGGAAAAAATCCACGCGCAGGCGGCGGTGCAGGGAAAAATCCGCGCGGTTGAAAAAAAGGACGCGCTTGAGAGGGTGCTAATGAGCCATTTCCTTCCGGATATTATTGGGAATGCGCGCTCGTTTTCGCGCCAGGTGATTAGGTGCAGCAAGTGCAATGAAAAATTCAGGCGCATACCGCTCATTGGGAAATGCACAAAGTGCGGAGAGGAAACGCTGATACTTACAATAGCGCAAGGATCTGTTAAGAAATATTTGACAATTGCAAAGAGCCTCATACGCGAATATTCTTTGAGCGCCTATCTCAAGCAGAGAATTGAGCTTGTGGAAAAGGAAATTAATTCCGTGTTCACAAATGACAAGGTGCGGCAGAAGAGTTTGTTTGAGTATGTGTGATAATTTTAATATCGCAAAATGGTTGTGTGTTCATGCCAAGCCCTAGAAGAAAGCCGGACCAATACGCCCGCAGAAGGGCTTATGTTAGAAGCAAAGCTGGAAGGCGTGAAGGGGAAATAGACGCGGCAAAAGATTTTGTTATGCGGTATGGACCAAATGGAAATATTGGAGAGTATAGGCGTAACTTGGAAAAAATTCAGAGAGACCACGGGGTAAATTTCAGGAAAAAAGTTGGCACATTAAAAGCGCGTTTTCCAAAACAAAGAATCGAAATACTCAATGAAGGATGCGGAGAAAGCTCTTTTGCCGCTGAACTTGCAAGTGAGAAAGGAATAAGAATCACGAATTCTGATTTGGTTGACAGGCATAGCCAGCCGAATTTTCACAAAGTATCCGTGCATGATTTGGCACGCCGTTTTGGGAAGAATCGCTTTCATTTGGTTGTTTCGACTAGAGGTGGAGTTGATTGGGGCGGAGATTCGAGAAGTTCACTGTCAAACATTTACGAAATTTTAAAACCGGGTGGAGAGGCATATATAACACAAACTTGGAACTTTGAATATTTATTAGAAGTTGCATCTTCATTAGGCATTCCCGCTAAGCTCTCGGGAACTGGAATAAAAATGCGAAAATAATGCCGAACTGTTTTTTCAGAACCTGTAAATCGCCCACAAAATAATAATTATCGCAACCATCGCGAGAATTATTACCTGAATGTCATTGTTGGAAATGCTTGGCGCCTCTTCGCCGGCTGAAAAGCTGATTTTTCCGGATACGGAAAATTTATTTTTTTTCTTTGATTGCACAGAGCTCTTGGCAATACCCGCAATTGCATCTGAAATCATCCCCACAGCGCCAGTTGAGTATTCAATCCAGCCCGCGGGAGTTTTGAGCTCTTCAAGAACTTCAGCTGTAAGTTCTGAGAAGCCTTTCTCGCGCCTTGGAACAGCTTTTGCGTTTTCAATGTCGCCATTCACGGCGTTCACGCGCAGGGAAATTTTTTTCTTGCTAATGCTCACGCCAATAAGCCAGATTGGAACGAAAAACATCGCAAGGCCCGAAATTATCACGTGCTCTTTTGAAGTCCCCTCATTTGATGCGAGGCGAACAGAAATTATTCCCCTTGCCTCATCCTCACTTAGGCGCGGGCTCACAACATGAACGTTTGCCGCATCGTCAAGCTCGTTTTTTTTCTTGGCGTCCGAATCGTGCGTGAGCGCTGCAATGCTCTTATCAAACTCGTTTGAGAATGCGTTTAAAGAATTGAAGCCGCTTGAGAGATGATTTGTTTTCTTCTCTACCTGTTCGTAAATGTCGTATGAAAAAAACCAATAGGGGATGTAGAATATTTCCTTCCCCGAGAAGTCGTATTTATTCCAGTGATTTTTTTTAAGCAATGAGGAAACCGCCCGTTCGGCATCCGCTGCGTTCAGCGCAGGCGAAAAGGCTGGTTTCTCCAGAAGCATTCACTTCACTGTTTACTCTTCCTTTCTCTTAATTATCTTGACCTTTGCGGGAGTTACTATGATTCTATCCTGTGAAATTCTTGCAACATCCCCGTCAATGTCCTCTATTCCTGCCCTTATGGCGGTTACGAGTTCCTTTAGCTTCATAGCGTTCCGTTTTGAGAGGTCGGCTATGTTTATGAGCAATATGTTGCCCTTCTTTGCCTCTTCTAGCACCACATCCTTGTCGTGTTCTGTTTGCAAGGTTATGGGCTTTACAAAAGCCTCCGCATCCTCGTACGGATTTTCTTCCTCGGTATCTAGATTGTTGAGGAAATCCTCAATATCAAGTTCGTCTCTCTTTCCAATAAGCTTTTCCATGAAAGCCAATACAATCACCCCTTCTAGAAATGAGAACTTATTGATACTAATACACATTAACTATATTTTAAGGCTTTCCCCGCGCCAAAAACCTTGAATTTGATTTCTGACATGAGGCAAGTTCTCAGAAAATACATAACACAAAAAGGATTTAAATCAGATAAACGGCAATTGATGACATGAGAATGCGATTATTCCCAAGAAAAGGGCCTCTAAGCCCGGCTGAGACAGTTGTGCATCCGCATATTGAGCCTGCAAAGCCGCCTGCCGACCTTGCGGCGCTAAAAGAAGCCAAGAATCGGGCGCTAAGGGCGCTACGTGCAGCTGACGAGCGTCCGGAAGCCGAATTGGAGCCGCTCAGAAAGAATTATGCGGCCGCAGTTGATGCGCACCAGAGATTGATTGCAGCCAATAATAGGAATAAAAAAATGCAAATGCAAAAACCGGAAAGCCCTGCGTAAGGAAAAATTACAAGGCAAAATTAGGAAAGCAAACACGCAGTATCGGAAGTGGTTCACTTCCACAACTCAATTCCCTTAAATCCAGTTCAGTCCAAGTGAGTTCGGGGGATTAAAATTTTGCAAAATACTTCTGTATCTACGGTTAGTTCTGAACGTGTGAACATTTTTGAGCGCGAGTTCGCGCGCGAAACCATTTTTTTGGACAGAAACATCATAACCACGCATTATACTCCTAAAATACTCCCTTTCCGCGACAAGTATATAGAACAAATCTCCTCAATCCTCTCAGAATCAATCCGCGGCAAGAAATCCGACAATGTTTTCATTTACGGAAAAACGGGTTGCATTGCAGGCGACAGCCTTGTTTACACGAGTAATGGGTGGAAAAAAATCAGAGACGTTGATATGCTAACTGATTTAGTGGCCACATTCAACAAGAAAATAAAAAAATATGAGTGGTCTGATTTTGTCTTCCTGAAATACAAGAATAATGACAAATTGCTTAAAATAACACTTGAAAACGGCTATGAGTTGACTGTTACACGGGACCATCCTCTTTTAACTTCGGATATGGAGTGGAAAAAGTCCAATCAATTGAAGATAGCTGATGAACTTGCACTTGGATATGATTTGCCATCCTTAAATGACCATGAAATGCCACTTGCACTGGCCAGATTGCTGGGTTTTACTTTAAGCGACGGAAGTCTTAATAGAAAACAGAAAAAAGCAAAGGATGGCAGAGGTTATTACTATAATGCGGACAGGCAAAGATATAGATATTTCAGCATTGATGCTAATTTGCTTAAAAAAGTGCAGGAGGATTTGGCAAAAGTCTTTGGCGGAACCCCGTCAATAATTTATCCAAAGGACAGGTGTGCACACGTCAACATGATTTCACAAAACGCGTGCCAAACTCTGAACTCACTTGGAGTCCCTTTTGGAGAGAAAAGCCGGATTATTGAAGTTCCCGAATCGATTTTACAAGCCTCACCCACAATCCAAAGGGAGTTTTTGAAGGCTTTGTTTTCCGGCGATGGCACTGTAAGCCAGCAAACATTTCAGATAGAGTACTACTCGAATTCAAAAAAATTCCTGCAGCAGGTCGCATATATTTTATACCAGGAAGGAATCAGATGCAAAGTCAGAAGCAAGCCAGCCAAATTAAACGGAAAAATATTTGACGCCTACCGACTATATATACAGGGACAGGAAAACATATTCAAATTTTACAATAAAATAGGGTTTTATAGCACTGTAAAACAAGAAAGGCTGCGGATAATGATTACAAAGTATGTCAAAACAATGCCAATTAATGAAACGGGCTTTTCCGCCTCAAAAATTGCAAAGATTGAAGAGGCATTTGAAGATTTTGTGTATGATTTGACGGTTCCAAAAAACCATAATTTTATCGCAAATGGAATTATTTCCCATAATACCGGGAAAACTTCGGTTACAAAGCATGTGATGCAGCAGCTTCTTGATTTTGCAATCTCAAAGAACATGCCAATTGAGGGAAATTACGTCAACTGCAGAAATCACAACAGCAAATACCGCATCCTCATAAAGATTGTAAAGGAATTGTACCCTGAGGAGAATTTTTTGGGCTTTTCCGCGGCTTTCATTTACGAAAAGCTGGTTGATTACGCGCGCAGGGGAAAGCAACTGATACTCGTACTGGATGAAGTTGATAAAGTAAAGGACCTGGATGAATTAATTTATGGCCTCACGCGCGCGAACGATGAAATAAAGGATGGCGGCATATCAATAATTGGCATTTCAAACAATGTGATGTTTAAAGACAGGCTTGACCCGCGCACCAAAAGCAGCCTCTGCGAGCACGAGCTTGTGTTCCCGCCATATAATGCGCAGGAGCTCACGGAAATCATAAAGCAACGCGTGCAATCGGCTTTTCGGCCAAATACCATTGAAGAATCCGCAATACATCTCGCGGCAGCAGTGGCAGCGCAGGAATCTGGGGATGCGCGCACTGCGGTAATGCTCATGCTGCGAGCAGGTGAGATTGCCGATAAGAAATCGCTTGGCAAAGTTACGGATGCCGAAGTTAAAAAGGCGAAGAAAACCGTAGAAGAGGAGATAATTTTCAATATGGTTTCTACTCTTCCTGAGCAGCAGCAGCTTGTTTTGTATGCGATTGCGGCGCTTGCGCTGAACAAAAAACCGATGCAAAAAATAACCGGCGAGAGCGAGGAAGGGGTTTTGTTCTCTGGGGAAATTTACGATGAGTACTGCCGCATTTCAAAAAAATTCAAGGAAACCACGGTGAGCGCGCGCTGGTACCGCGAATACATCTCCGAACTTGAAATGTACGGGCTCATACACTCGACAAATTCCGGGAAAGGAATCAAGGGCCAGACAAGGCTCATTAAGCTCGGGTTCGATGCGGAGAAGATAAGGTCGCTTATTGAGAAGGAAATTGCTGAGAAGGCGGCGTAATCCAGAGTTTATTTAGTTGCCCCAAGCTGCTGCTTTACCTTTACCGCAACCTTTTCTCCGAGAATTTTGCCCAAATCTTTAACATCAGTGCGCTTCACATCTGAAATTCCTTTTACCCCAACGCCCCAGAGCCTTCTGGCCCTCACGCGCCCGATGCCGCGAAGTTCGCAAAGCGGGATTAGTTCTTCCTTGATTCCTGACTGGAGCCTCTTGCGCATTTTATTGAGCGGCGAGAAATGCGCCTCTAGTGAGAGCATTTTTGCAAGCTCAAGTGAGGAGTAAGTGAGCCAGTCGGCGTTCTGAAGCTTTGCGCGCAAAATTCCCGGCTGGATTTTATAAGAATCAACTAGTTCCTGCTCGCGAACTTCAGAAACCCAGTCCTTTAGCATAAGGCTTGTCCAGTACTTTGAGAGCATATCATTGTCAGAGAACATGTCAACATCGATGTTTGCGGGGATGTATTTCTTGTCATCCTGCAATTGTTCCCAGAGTTCCCCCTCTTTTGCGCGCGGCGCATTGAGAAGAGGGCGGAATTCGCCAGCATTCGAAATCGTGTAGAGGTATGAGAGGTCTGAAAACTTTGCTCTTTTTAGCGCGTTAACGATTTCGTGCGCGGAAAGCGGATCTAAATAGAGCTCTGCAACCCTTCGCCCAAGAGGGGTTGCGCTGATGCGCTTTTCGCTGGTTTCAACAAAGCCCATCTCCTTTAGGGATTGAATCATCGAGATTATTTTAGAAAAAAGCTGCGAAACGCCGCCGAGCTGGTGTGAATAAAACGTTGCGGAAAAGAATTTATCCGCAGATTCCAAATCGAAAATGAAACCTGTTGCTATTGCAGAGAGCAAATGGAAACGGAGCATTGCTTCTGAGCCCATTCGCGAATCCGCGGGTTCCACTTCTCCATTGATGAAATACTCAGTGTAATCGTCCCTTTCGAATTCGGTTTTGGAGAGCAAAATTGCCTCTCCAGTGGTATCATACTTTGGCCGGCCCGCACGCCCGGCAATTTGTTTCCATTCACTTACCGGAATTCTTTGCATTCCGGATCCCGTGTAGCGATATGGAGAATGCATTATTACTCTATAGGCGGGCATGTTAATTCCCTGAGCCAAAGTTGGCGTGCTTGAAATAAATTTTAAATGACCGCTCTTGAAGAGCTCCTCGATTATTTCGCGCTGCTTTTGCATCAGTCCCGCGTTATGAAAGCACGCGCCCTTCTTTATTAGAGAAGCTATTGTTTCGCACTGAATTGTGGGGGTTTCAAGGACATTGAGTGCCCTTTTTGCGGCCTTCTCAAGTACAATTTTCTCGCTCGGCTTGAGGTTTTTTTCCGTGAGCGCTGCGAGCTTTTTTGCCATGGATTCACTTGTGCGGCGCGTGTTTACGAAAACGAGCGCCTGTTTTCCTTTTTTGAGAGTGTCAGCGGCGATTGCAAGAACATCCTCACGGTCCGGAACAATTTCCTCAACTGAATCCTTGAAGGTTATTGAACTTTCAAGGAAAACGCCTTCGCGCAATTTCACCGGCCGGTAATCGCTCTCAACTAGCTGCGCACTGAGCCATTTTGCAAGCTCTTTTGCATTTGGAATGGTTGCGGAGAGCCCGAGCACCTGCATTTTCGGGTTTACAAATCGAAGCTTGGTGATTAGCATCTCAAGTGTGGGCCCGCGGTCAGAACCTATTGTGTGAATCTCATCAATTACAAGAAGGCCGACATTAGAAAGCCAGTCAGCGCGGTGCACGAGAAGAGAATCCAGTTTTTCATAAGTGCTAAAGATTACATCCTTCGAGCCGAGAAAGGCGCCACTTGAGTCCAGATCCCCCGTGCTCAGCACGGTTTTGATTGAAAGGGTTTCTGAGTATTTGCGCTTGAAATCATTTGAGTGCTCCGTTGCAAGCGCGCGCAAAGGGCAAGTGTAGACAACTTTTTTGCGCAAATTAAGAATGGTATTAAGAGCCGCGATTTCCGCAACAACGGTTTTTCCAGAAGCGGTAGGGGCGCTAACAACCATGCTCTTTTCAACTAGCCCTGCAGCTATTGCCTTTTCCTGCATGGGGTTGAAGGATTCGAAGCCGTTGTGCTTCTTTACTAACTCCAAAATGTCCATAAGAATAATTTGCGCGAATGATTTTTAGGTTTTGGGAAGGAACCGAAGTTTTTTCCTAATCAGGGTGAAGGCGTTCTCTTCAAGGATTATCTGCTGCGCCCTGTGCCTTGACGAGCCTATGACTAATTTTGGCTTGCTGGTTTTCCTCGCTTCTGCAACAATCAAATCTCCTTTGAGCGCATCCCCTTCCTCATAATGAATATTCATTGTATTACCTCCAGCCTTTTTTCTTTAATCAGCTCAGAAGTTATTTTTGCAGCAGTTTCGAGCGGAATTCCAAGGTCGTTTGCGGCCTCGTCAGGGTAAGCCTCTCTGAACTTTTCGTAATATGCAAGAACTTCCTTCTTTGCGGTTTTGTAATCTACATCGCGCAGCTTGATGATTTCTATTGAGTCAAGTTTTTCCCGAACAGCAACCCTCATGAAGTCGGAAACATTAAGGTAAAGTCCGGAATCGACCAAAGCCTGGACCTTATCGTATTCTGCCGCCGTCATTTTTGTGCCTGCCATTCTTGAGGGTTTTCGTATCTGGATTGATTTTGAAGCCATAATATGGTTATATAGGGTTAACCATATAAAACTATTTTTCTGCCGCCGCTAATTTGCGACCCATGGTTCACCGCTTTCTGTTTCTTCATCCGAAAACTTCACTATTGCAAATTCATACATTCAAAATCACCAAAGCAAAGAACACTTTGGAGGTTTATAAAGAAATTCAGGGAGTTCGGTGCCGGTGCGGGCACAGCAGTGTTTAGGCCTTTATGAGCCGGACACTTGGCATTCCCCTAAAATGCTTGTCAAATGTGACCAGTTCGCACCCTGATTCTTGCGCGGCGGCGTAGATGATGCTGTCAACTGTATGAAGCCCATGCGTTAGCGAAATTGAAGACGCATCCAAAGCGGTGTTTCGGTATATCGGGAGCACGGCACTGTTCTCCTCAATAAAACCAATGGCATTTTCGAGCTCTTCACGGGTTTTTCCGGCCTTTGAGAGGACCTTGTGCACTTCATGGAGTGAAATTACGGAAGTGAAAATTGCGGTTGCCTCACTTTCAACAATCGGTTTCATTTTCCCACCCTCGATTGATAGGTAATTTAGCCATGCACTTGAATCAAGCAGCAGCCTAGAAACGGTCATTTTCATCCCTCATGCCGCGCATAATCTGCTGCATTGTGCTCTTCCCCTTCATTTTGAACTTCCCTGCCATGGAGCCGGTCTTTTTCATCACCAGCTTTTGGATAACGTCATCATATGTCCTGCTCCCGTATGTGCCCTTGAGCAAATCAAGGAGTGCTTTTGTTTTTTTTTGAACCTGAAGGGTTGTTGTGTCGGCTGGCATACCTAAGTCTATAGCGCTATAGTAATTAATAATATCGCCCCCGTAGCAACTAGGAATCCAGGTCCTTGAGGACCATGAACTCATACGCCTTCTCAAGCACTAGAATTGCCTTTGGAAGGTCGTTTGCGCGCAGCGATTTTGTGGACTTCCACTCCTCGCCGCTCTTGTATCGCTTGTCCATTGTGACGGTGCTATAAGAGGAGCCTTCCTTGCCCTCATTTTCCCATACCGCGACCTGAATTCCTCCTGCGGAGAATTTTGCTATCGGGGCCTTTGAATTTGGCTTGGATTCTGTTTCCTGAGATTCTTTTTCTTTTCTTGTCATCTGAACTTGCTGCATAAAGCAACCACCTCAGAAAAGAATGCGCGCGCGGAAGAATAAAAACAAAACTAGGGTTCGGTGCCGGTGTCAAGTATGGAAAAAGTATACGGCTATTCCTGCGCCCATTTTTTTATTGATTTTAGGGCGTTTATTTCGCCATCGAGCTGTGTGATTTTCTTTTTTAGGTCCGCTAGCTTTGATTCGGAAATTTCAGAGCGCAGCGCCTGCAAAACATCGGCGTACTTTGCAACCTTCTTGTCCTTTTTGTAAACGATGCTTGTCTGCACGGTTTCTACCAAATTCTTGCGGTACTCGACATCATTTACAAACATATTAATCATCGGTTTCCACTTGGGGTCTGCTGAGAGGTGCACAGGAAGGCCGACCTTTTGGGCGTCTGATTTGTACTCCTTATCGGTCAGGGATTTTGCGGTGTGCTGCCAGTAGAGCGGCTCGGAAAATTTCATTACCTGGTGGCGCTGGTGATATGTTTTTGCGCCGTGCAATTTCTCCTTCCACTCCTTCTCCTTTTTGCCATAATGCGAGCGCAAGGCCTCAAGCTCTTTTATCTGCGCGTCCATGCGAAGGGGAGTTGGGTAAATTAATTTTGGCCAGGGCTTTGAGGTTTTCACGGCAGAAATCACTCCGCCGCGGTTGAAATAAATCTTGAGGGCGTCCGCGCGCGGGTCTGCTTCCGGGACTTCGAAGCTCTCTGAGAAGGCACGGAATGAACTTAGGATATTTTTTGGCATTGTAAAGAGGGAACTGCAAGGCGATTAATAAAGGTTTACAACTGCGGGCCTTGCGCTTTCGCGCCTCAAAACCAATAAAAACCTCTCACACCCATTTATGATTGGTGTTTTGATTTATGTTCCCAGGGCTTGGAGGAATGGACCCTCGCAAAATGAAGCAGATGATGCGCCAGCTTGGAATCAAAAGCGAAGACCTTGATACTAAGCGCGTGATATTTGAACTTGAGGACGGCTCAAGGCTTGTTTTTGAAAAGCCGCAGGTTAGCGCAGTGGATCTTGGCGGGCAGAAAACCTACACGGTAATCGGCCCTGCAAAAGAGGAAAAAGGGGAAGCGCAAATTCCTGAATCGGACATTGAAATGGTTTCAGAGCAGGCAAAGGTTTCAAAAGAAAAGGCGCGCAAGGCGCTTGAAGAAACGAAAGGGGATATTGCGGAAGCTATTGAGAAATTTGGGAAGTGATTGGAAGACCAAAAGTCACCAATTTGATTTCGAATTTTCAGCGTCAATCAATGCTTCAATAAGTAATTTTCGATCATTTGCTGAAATGTCTACGGCTGCGCAGCAGTGTCAGCTTCCTGCGCCTGAATCTGCACGGCACCGTCTTTCTTGCTTCCGAAAATCAGAAGCGAGAGGTTTACAGAATCGCCGGATTTGTGCGCGGTATTTACATAAGCTTGGAATTTCCCTTGCGCAACCGCGAAATCTGCATTCACATCAGGGACGAAAATTGTGTTGGCATCAATCACCGCTTTTTGCAGCACCTCAATTTGCAGCGAATTCTTCTTTGCGCTTGCCTCAACCAAATCAAGGAACTCCTGCTTGCCTTGCGAAGCGGAAGTGTTGCCCTGCAGCGAAACTACTGGCTCGGTAATTGTTGCAACCTTAAAGCCAAGCGAATCTAGCTGCGCGCGCAGCGAATCGCGAAATTCAGTGTACTCGCCTGCGTTGCCATCGAAATTTACAGATGCAAAATTCTGGTCAAGCTGCAAAGAGAAGGATGAAACGCCTGTAAAATTTGAGAGGAAAGTATTCAAATCCTGCTCAAAAATATTTTCAGGGCTTGAAAAATAAATGAGCGTGGAATTTGACGCCGGCGCAATCTCTATTGTTGCCGCAGGGTCTTGTGAAGCCGCAATTATTTCCGCCTTCGCGCTTTCAAGCAAATTCATCTGCGAAAGAGGCGCGGTAGTTCGCAGGAAATAATCGGATTCGAGCGAGGATATTGTGAATTCTCCGTCAACGAAATATGCCTGCTGAGGCTCCTGTTCTTCATATGCAACTGAACCGGCAAAGCTCTGCCCCTTGAAATCGGCCTGGATTGTGATTTTGATTTCATCGCCGCTCTTGGTAGAATCAGAAACGTATGCCTGAAGCTGCTTACTTGGGAATGAATATCCTAGCGTAAGTTCAAGGCCTGCGTTCTTGAACTCTATGGAATCTGGCACCGTTACAAGCGCCTGCGGGAAAACTTCAACTGAGGAAAGGATTGGAATTTCATTTATTGCGGCAAGCGCTGCGGGGATTTTTTCCGCGGATTCAAAACGAAGAGAGGTCCTGAAATTCACGCCCGCGCCTTCTGAGTCGACAAACTGCGAGCCGCTGACAAGCGTAATGCCTGGAACTTTGCGAAGCGCGGTATCAATTTCAAGTGTTTCAAGAGAGGTTGTGTTTGCAATGAGAAGAGCCGTTGGGAAAACCTGTATTACTTTGGCGCTAACGCCTGTTGCATCATATGAGAGAATGGTTGTGTTTTCAATTGGCGCAGGGACATTCGGGCCTTGCTGGGCTGGCTGCTGCGCTGTGCCAAAAGTAAAAACGCTCACAATTGAGCCTAGCATTATGACTACTATGAAAATAGCAAATACCTGTCCGCCTGTGAGTTTCATCTTTAAACCTTCAAAACACGCTGATTTTAAAAACACATTCAGGGCTAAAAATTATCTGAATACAAAGTAGATTGCGATTAAAAAGCCTTTTAAAGCGCATTTTTTTGGAAGGGATGTTATGAAACAAAACAGCATTGTGCTTTTGGAGTTCACAGGGCGTGAACTTGAGAGCGGCAGGATTTTTGACTCAACTTCAGAGCAGGTAGCCAAGGATAATGGTTTTTGGCGCGAGAATGCGGTTTTTGGCCCGGTGCCAACGATTGTTGGCAGGGGAGACATACTCGCGGGCCTTGAGGATGCAGTGCGCGAAATGAAAGAGGGCGAATCGCGAACGGTTAAGCTTGCAGCCGCGAAAGCTTTTGGCGAAAGAAGAAAAGAGCTTGTTGTAATTGTCCCTTTGCAGCAGTTCCGCAAAAGAAATATCCAGCCGCTCCCCGGCTTGGTGGTTGACCTTAATGGGAGCTATGGGAAAGTGCAGACGGTTTCCGGCGGAAGGGTGCGCGTTGATTTGAACAGCGATCTTGCGGGAAAGGAAGTCGAGTACGAACTCAAAATCGTGCGCGAAGTTAAGGATTCGAAAGAAAAGGCGCAGCTTCTAACTGAAAAGTTTTTCCCGCTAAAAGAGAAGGCGCAAACCATGCTTGATGGCGATGCGCTCAAAGTGAAGCTTCCAAAAGAGCTTGCAAAAAACATTGCTCCGTTTGTCGGGCCTTTTTCGAAAACGATTAAGGATGTGATTCCTGAAATTAAGAAAGTTGAGATTGTGGAAAGCTTTGAAGTGAAGCCGGTGAAAGATGCCGCATCCAAGAAGGCGCCGGTCACTCAAAAATAATCTTTTCTATTTCGGCCTTCATGCGCACGTTCAGGGAAATGTGCATGCCATAACCGGTAGGCTTCTTTGCCACAAAACCTTCTTTTATGAGGTTGTCGAGTTCGTGCCTGAAATCAGCCCAGTGTTCTTGTGGAAGCCCGCGTTTCCACATCTCATCATAGGCAGTATGCTTCCCGCCCCAGAGGTTCTTTCTCGCCATTTTGTAAAGAATCCGCCTTTTTACGTCAATGGGAGAAAGTTTCATAAATTGAAATGATAACGATAAAGATTTAAATATGCCCATGCAGAAATTATTTTATTATGAAATCTGAAAAATCCCTGTTTGTGAAATTCTTCGGCGACTACCCCGCCATAAGGGTGATTGATTTCCTGCTTGAAAACGACGTCTTTGATTATTCAAAAAGGGACATTTGCAGGAATTCGGGTGTTTCGTGGAACACACTTGAAACATTCTGGAAAAATCTCGAAGAGGCCGGAATTGTGGAGGGCACGCGCAGGGTCGGAAAGGCGGAGATGTATAGGATAAATTCGGGAAGCGCAGTTGTAAAGCAGCTCTCAGAGCTTGATAAGAGGCTTGTGCGCAAATCCATGGAGAAAATAGGGGCGCAAAAGGCAGCGGCTTACGCCTGACTAAGCTTTATAAAGGTTTCAGGGGGACAATCTTTCAGATAATAACCTCTGATTTTGGTGAATTTATGGAAAGTAAAGACCTTAAAACCGGAACAACTACGGTAGGATTAATTTACGACTCTGGGCTAGTTCTCGCCGCGGATAAGCGCGCCTCAATGGGGCACATAGCATACGAGGACGAGTCCGAGAAAATTTACAAGATTAATGGCTCTCTTGCGGTAACAAACGCTGGAGACGTTGGCGACAGCCTCATGATTATAAGGTTCCTAAAAAGCCACGCGAAAGTGTATGAGCTTGAACGCAATGAGCGCATGACAGCGCGCGCTGCGGCGAATTTCCTTTCCAATGTAATGAATGCTAACAGGTATTACCCATACATTGTGCAGCTGATAATCGGCGGCTATAACGGAAAGGCAGAGCTCTTTGATCTGACCCCTATGGGCGCAATCCTTGAGCGGGACAAATATGCGGTAAGCGGCTCGGGAACTGAGCCCGCGCTTGTAACGCTTGATAATTCTTACAAAAAGGGAATGAACGAAAAAGACGCAATAACACTTGCGGTCAGGGCAATTGAGGCCGCAAAGAAAAGGGACATTTATTCGGGCGGAGTCGGGGCAACTGTTTTTGTTATAGATGAGAAGGGCGTTCGCGAAATCGCAAAGGACAAGATTGAGAAGATAGTAAAGGAAACCGCAATGGCGTGAATGCGGCGCACTTGGATGAATCCGATATTTTACATTTAACGAATTTTCCTTATTAAAAAATTTGCAAAAATCGCCCGCATACTAAAAATTATTGTGAAAAATCTGAACGGACTGAAGTTGAGCTTATGGAATATCTAAAGGAAGTAAAGGAAACTGTTGCGGCAATCGTGCCAAAGGAAGCCGAAGTCTCATCAGTCGACCTTGAAGGGCCTGAGATTGCGATTTATACAAAAAATCCCCGCGCTTTCCACGAGAACGAGGATTATGTGCGCGCGATTGCGCACCAGCTAAAGAAGAAAGTGAATATCCGCGCGGACAAATCTCTGCTGCTTGAGGAAAAAGAGGCGCGCGAAAAGATAATGAAAATTGTCCCTGAGGACGCCAAAATCGCGGACATTCAGTTCATGGAAGCTTTTAGTGAAGTTGTAATTGAAGCGCTTAAGCCCGGCCTTGTAATTGGCAAGGGCGGAATGACAACAAAAGAAATTATACTGCAAACCGGATGGACCCCTAAAATTTTGAGAAGCCCGACTTCGCCAAGTGAAATATTGCGCGGGATTAGGCACCACCTTGTGAAATATGCTTCCGAGCGCAAAAAGATTTTGCAGGAAACTGCAAAGAAAATTTATTCTGAAAAGCCGGGCCCGAGCTGGATTAGGCTAACTCCTCTTGGAGGATTTAGGCAGGTTGGAAGAAGCTGCATAATGCTTGAAACCCGCAGGACAAAAATATTAATGGACTGTGGAATCAATGTTGCGGCGCAAAACTCTGAGGACGCATTTCCCTATCTTGACGCGATTCGCTTCCCGATAAATGAGCTTGATGCGGTTGTGATTAGCCACACGCACATGGACCACATAGGATTTTTGCCTTACCTGTTCAAACTGGGTTACCGCGGCCCGGTGTACATGAGTGTGGACTATGCAGAACCGGTTATGATAAAGGAAAATGGCCGCATAAAAATAGAAAAAATTGGCGCAGTGATAGATAAAATCATCGGCAACTCGAAGAATGTGGATTTTTATCCTGAAAACGAATACATGGCGGCACAGCCAAATCAGGAGTTATACGTGCCTGCTTTCTCAAAAGACAAGAAAATTAATTTTAAGAAAGTCAAAAAAGTAATAAGGCACAAAGTTGAAGGCAAAATATTTGAAATTGTGACAAGGAACAAAAGAAAGGTAAAGGTAACGGGATCCCACAGCGTATTTGTCCTCAAAAATGGAAAAATCTCTGATGCCAAAGTCAGCGAATTAAAGATTGGGGACTATCTTATTGCCCCGCACAAACTCCCGTCAGGAAATGAAAAAATTGAAACGATTGGCTTGGAGCAATACAATGGCAAAGGATCCAAAATCAAGCTCCCGGGCAAAATCAGCGTGAACACAGACCTCATGAAAATTTTAGGATATTTTACTGCAGAAGGTCATTTTGAGAAAAGGGGGATAAGGCTCACCTTCGGGCTCAAAGACAGGGGAATTGTAGAGGAACTTAAAAATGCGGTTAGAAAAGTGTTCGACATTGAGGCAAAAGATAGCATAAGCCAGGAAACAAGGCTTAGGGTGGCAATAAATTCTAAAAATTTGTTGGACGTATTCAAGAAAGAATTTTTCCCAGGCTATAAAAAAGCAACAAGTAAAAGAATACCAGAAATAGTATTCAACGTCGGGGACGAACTAAAGTTAGCTTTTCTGGAAGCCTATTTTGAAGGTGATGGCACAATAAACCAACTGAACAAGACAGCTACCGCAACAACTGTCAGCAAGGATTTGGCCTCGGATTTGTCATATTTATGCTCGCAACTCGGCTTTACATACAGCAAATTTACTATTGCGATGCCGAAAGCAAAAACAAAAAATACGGTTTACAGCATCACAATAAATTTATCCGAGTTCTTTGGAAAAAGAAGATTAGATAAGAAAGGGTGCGATATTTTGCCCTTAAAAGAAGTGGGTTTTGGGCAAGAGTGGTTTTACCACAGGCTGAAAAATAGAAAGCATGTCACCAAGCAAAGGCTTGCAGAACTTCTAAATAAGAATTGGGTAAAAAGTGCCAATGGCACTTCTTTGGTGGCGCAGGAAACCAGGGAAAAGTTAATGGAGTTTTCAGAAACCGACCTGGCATTCCTCCCGATTACAGAGATTAATATGGTAGAGCCAACTAATGGGTTTGTCTACGACTTTTCGGTTGAAGATGACCAGAATTTTGTTGGCGGGGAAGCGCCAATTTGCCTTCACAACACCGAGCCGACACGTGATCTTGGCGCGCTGCTTCTCTTTGACTATCTTGACATCATGGCAAAGGAGAATAAGGAAGCGCCTTATTCTGAGCGCGATGTTAAGGAAATGCTCAAGTACTGCATCACACGCGATTACCGCGAAGTTACTGATATTGCGCCGGATATGAGGCTTACATTCCATAATGCGGCACATGTGCTCGGAAGCGCATCAGTGCACCTTCATATTGGAGAGGGGGCGCACAACTTGGTTTACAGCGCAGACATCAAGTACGGCTTTAGCAGGCTCTTCAATAATGTTGACATAAATTATCCAAGGCTTGAAACCCTTATTGTTGAGAGCACATACGGCGGAAAGGATGACATTCAAACCGCGCGTGAGGACACGGAAGCGAGGTTTTTGAAAATCATACAAGAAACTGTGAATCAGGGCGGCTCTATTTTGGTGCCCGTGTTTGCTGTCGGAAGGGCGCAGGAGATTCAGCTTGTAATTGAGAATTATTACAGAAAAGGCCTAATTGACCCTGAAGTCAAAGTGTATATTGATGGAATGACCAAGGAGAGCTCGGCAATACACACGGCATATCCTGAGTATTTGCGCACGGGAGTTCAGAAGAGGGTTTTGCAAAACGATTCGCCCTTCACTTCAGATATTTTCCAGGTTGCAAAGCCGGAGGACAGGGACGCAATTGCACAGAACGGGAAAGCAATAATTCTGGCTTCTAGCGGAATGCTAACTGGCGGAGCAAGCGTTCAGTACTTCTACCGCCTCGCGGAGAACCCGGTCAATACACTTGCTTTTGTAGGTTACCAGGGTGAAGGCTCGCTTGGAAGAAAGGTTCTAAGCGGAGTAAAGAGCCTGCCGATTACGGATAATGCCGGAAGGACAAGAAAACTGAATGTGAATCTTAGGATTGAAAGGCTTGATGGGTTTTCAGGGCACTCTGATCGCATGCAGCTCTCTGCGTATGTGAGAAACCTAAAGCCCAAGCCGAAGAGAATACTTACAGATCACGGCGAAGCCGAGAAATGTGTTGAGCTTGCAAAGCACTTTTCGCAAAAGTTCGGGATAAGCTCGCAGGCGATAAGGAATTTGGATTCGGTAAGGTTGAAGTAATACTATTTATTCATTTGAGCCCTGTCGGGGCGCAATATATTCGCATGGGCGGAACCGGTGAGTGAAGTCGCGATGTTTCAATTGAATTGGCTGAATTGAAACGTTTTACGGAAATTATATTATGCCCTTCAAGAAATATAGGTGCACTTTAGAAAATGGCTCGGGTGTGGCAACTTTTCCCTCACAGCCGGGGGGAAGAGAGAACTAAGAGAGAATTGCTAAATAATATTAACTCTGGAAAAGATAGAACTATAGATGAAGCCATTTTATTTTTTGAAACCAAATGAGAAAAAAATTCTTTTTGTTATTTTTGCCTACGGGCTATTTTATTTATTAGATACTATCCTGCTAACTCCGTCAGAAAACATTTTTGCCCAAAATCTTGTAGCTAGGGTGCATTTAGGGTCACATATTTATTGGATTATGAGACTTGTGACTGAGATTGCCACATTTTATCTAATATCTTGCTTTTCCTTTTGGTTTTTAGATAAAGTAAGAGATAAAAAGAATTGGAGTGATGATATATCTATGGCAAAGTCTTTCACGGAGTGTTTGTACCCAAATAAAATCAACATAATACTTACCTTATCCGGTTATGGGATATGGTATGCTTTTTCTACGCTTGTATACCTTCCAATAACGGATGTTTTATTGCCACCAATTCCATCAGGAATTGAGGTATCATACCCTTATTCTCTTACAGTGATTAGGCTCTTGTTTGATCTTCTAAACTTCTATTTGATAGGTTCGTTTGCGCTTTGGTTAGTGCATTTTTTCAAAGAATAAAAGCCACATATTTTTCAAAAACAACTAATAGTATCTAGGCCCCTCAACCCCTAAACAATTATAAGTACCCCCAACAGAGTTAAGTATTTATTCAAAGTACCAATACAATGGCAACTAAGTTCCCAACTACTTGTAAACAAACTTGAGCGCAACAACCGCAGTTGTCCCTACAACTGAAATCCCAAAGCTTATCATTATCGGGTAGTCCTGCTTCAATATCCCATAAATGAGCCACACCCAGCAGCCGACCATTAGAATTATGTAATTGACAAGGCTCACATCCTTTGAGCTTTTGTTTTTGTAAATCCTGTTTGCCTGGAAGAAATGGCCAAAAGCCATGAGTATTCCAAATAGGCCCGTTAGGTATGCGAAAAATTCTAGAAGCATTTGAAGGAACTGGCTGCAAAACAAATAAAAGACAGCCCAAAATCGGCGGGAAATTGAATCAACAACGCAGTTGTTGCCAAGGCATAATGTGTGCCATAATGGCGCTTAAATTATACCAAAAGATTCTTTGTTTTACTAAGATTTTTTAGTAAATAGTTTTGTGCAAGATTGCCCTGCTTTGCCAATTTCATAACCTTTAAAAATATAGCCCGCTATATGTGATGTATGACAACACTAAGCGCGGATGTCACGGATGAAATGGAAAAATGGATAGACGGCAGGGTAAAATCAGGCCTCTACAAGAGCAGAAGTGAGGTCATAAGGGAAATACTGCGGGAAAAAATGGGCCCGAACAAGTATGCCAAAGCGGCACTTTCGCAAAGGGCGCTTGAAAAAATATGGGGCAACGATGAGGACGAAATCTGGAAAACATACCTGTGATTTTCAATGAACCAATTAACCGTGGCTTTGGCAAGGTTTCCCTTCACAAACCAAATTGATTACAAAATAAGGCCGGCACTGATAATCTCAAATGAACATTTCAACAACGCGCACGCATTCTATTGGACTTGCCCCCTGACAACCAAGGCAACCATGAAAGAATTTGAGCTTGAAATGACGGAAAAGGATTTTTCAGGGGAACTCAGGGCAAAAAGCTTTGTAAGAACGGATACCATTGCCTCGATGGAAAAGGAACTTTTCCTCAAGGAGATTGGCAAAGTAACCCCGCAGTTCTTTGAGAAAGTGAAAAAGGAATTGATGAAAAATATTTGAATGGATAATTCAGTTCCACTATCATTTACTTGCCATAATGGGAAGCAGGCTTCCGGAACAGCCCAAAATATACTAAGAAAGTATTTGTTTTGCTAAAACTCTTTTTCTAAACCATTTTTTGCGTTATGAAAACATCATTCGCGCGAAAATTTGGACACGGAAAAACGCGAAAAGCCGTAAAAACCATTTTGGCGATTAAGCGCGAAATTTTTCACAGAAACACCCATATACATAAACCGAATTTTCGCGTTTTTTCAAAAATTTTTTTAGCGCGAAAAAAAAGTGAATATACATAAGAAAAAAGGCACTATAAAGCTTATTTTTCCAAATAACTGAACAAAATGACTCCTTTAGGTAAACGGAGCCTTATACTTGCTCCGTTGTACAGAAAGGTATTTATACTACTTAAATCATTAGAGATGATGTTTTGGGCATGGAACATTTAATGTCATCTGTAAGTGGTAGTGGGCTAAAGACCGAACAGCAGTCCAATGCCGCCAAATTGCTTCTGTGCCTAGAACAAGGCGGGGAGAGGTTAACTGACCAAGCTATTGGCCTAAGGAAGACTTATGCTATTAAGCCTCTGTAAGCTAATCTCATTGTTCACCCCTTCTCCTCTTTCCGCCGCTTTTTCTATTTTCAGCTTTCTGATTTAATGGCCGATTCGGAAATGCTTTATTACCATCCTGACCCAATTTCCAGATGCGAATCTGCATAACAGGAACCCCGGGGGTTGGCAAAACCACCATTGCAAAAAAGCTTGGGCAGGAGCTCGGGCATAAGGTCCTCAATGAGAAAGAATTCTCGCTGCGCGAAGGAATCGGGGAGTTTGACGCCGCGGAAAATGAACTCGTGGTGCCGATTGAAAAACTAGAATCGAGGCTAAATAAACTCCTTGCAAAGGAAAAAAACATCATTGTTGAGGGGCATATGCTCTGCGAAATAAAGGGCAAGTTTGATTTTTGCGTGCTGCTGCGCCTGAACCCTGAGAGATTAGGGGCAAGGCTTGAACTGCGCGGATACAGGGATGAAAAGGTGCAGGACAATGTGTTCTGCGAAGGGATAGATTACTGCAAAAAGCATGCCGCTCGCAACTATGCAAAGGCAAAAATCATCGAGCTTGAGAACAGGAAAACTATTAAAGAAACAACGGATTCAATAATTACTGAACTGTTCCTGCGCGCAAAGCCTTTGAAGGAACTTTCCAGGAAAACTAAAAGAAAGAAGTGACCGAATGAAAAAATTCCTTATTTTATTTGCACTAGTATTTTTCAGCTACATAACCTCCGCGGCGGTTGTGCAGGAATTTACTTTCCACGACCAAGGCTACCAGGATTTCTACATAAGCGGGGTTAATGTGCACAAGTGCACAAATTTTGATTTTATTTACTCAGGCGACATCAACGCAGAGATGTTTCAGATAATTTCACTCAATGCAAATCTCGCGCCCGTGCCAAAGAGCAACGCGAAAATCAATGTTTTATTCAACACGCAAAAGATTGCAGAGCTTACATACGCCGATTTCCAGAACGGGGTTGTGAGAATCCCGGTGCCCCAGGGGCTTTTGAAGGAAAATAACAGCGTCACGGTTTGCGGCCAGACTTCTTACACCGTGAATGCGATAACGGTTTTTGCGGATTCGAAATTCGGGGTTTATACGGGAGCTTATTTCCCGCAGGAGAAAGGCTTCAAAATGGACCTTGACACTTACGCGCCATATGTGGGAGTGCCGTTCAAAATCACTTCAGTTGCAAGAAATTTTGGAACTGAAGATGCAACGGTTTCACTAAGCTATAGAAAAGCCGAGCTTGAAAGGGCGGCTCCTGAAGTTAGCGTGCTTGACGGAATCACTTCAAAGAGCGGAACAGTGCCAAAGTGCTCTGAGCGGGATGCGCTTGGAAACTGCGCAAAGCCTGGGGAACTGAGCATTTCATATTTTATTGTAGCGCACAAGGCAGTGCCCTTCACGCTGCTCCCCTCGGTCATGGCATTTACAAATGTTTTTGGTGAGGAAGAGAGGATGCTCACAAACAGGCCAGATCTTGGGGCGGTTGAGCCGCCGCACAAGATTTCGGTAAAAGTCGCGCTGGATAATGACAAGCTCTACACTGGGGGGAGCATTCCGCTCAAAATCACGGTGCAAAATATAAGCAAGGAAAATGTTTCTAGCGTAGCAATAACGCCTCTTACGGGCCTTGAAGTTACCGGGGAAAAATCCAAATCAATTGGCACGCTTGAACCAAATGCTTCGCAGGATGTTGTTTTCAGCGTGAAAGGCCTGAGCGCTGGCAATTACGAACTTGGGTGCGCGGCAGAGTATGAATCGCGCCTGCTTGAGTGCGAAACCACAACTGTGACATTGCAGAAGGGAATAGGGATTGAAATAATCGGCTCTGCAATACTTGCGCTGATTTCGCTTGGTGTTTTCGCCTACTTTTATTTGAAGAAATGATTTAGAAAAGAAGCGGCTCTGCATCTTCCTGATTTTCTTCATTTGCTTTTTTTACTCTTGAAGGCTCTGCGGGCTTTTGAACGGATTTCTTTTTCCACGCATAAATTCCTGCAGCGACAACCACAAGAGCGAGCGGGTAAACCGGAAGCGGAATTTCAAAACCCCCGAAAAGGTTTTGGTTGCCCGAAGGGAGAACAGCAAGCGCATTTGAGGAATTTAGCAGGGAGCTTAGGTAGGATTTTTTCCCCAAAGAATCCCTGGATTTTAAGAGAAGCTGCTCGGCAGCGGCACTCGCAGGAGAAGATTTGCTTTTTTCTGAAGCGAGTTCGTATGAGGAGATTGCGTTCTGCCTGATTTTTTCAATGGCATTTTCCGATTCGCTGTTAGCAGAATCAAGCAGCGTTATTTGTTCATCAAGCCCTGTTTTTTCGGCAAGCGATATGGCGCCTGCAAAATCGCCTTTTTGCATAAGGGCTGCAAATTCCTTTTCCTGCGGAATTTGTTTTGCTGCAAGCACAGAGAGTTCTTTTGCGCGCTGCCCTGTAATCGGGATATATGCGGCAATTTCTGCGGGAATTGCTGCGCCAAGCGAGGAAAAATTATCAAGCAAATCTTTCGAATTCTTTGCAAGGGAGGTGCGCAGGGCTGCAAGCTGCCCGAATTTCTCGGCGTATGAATCGGCTTTCTTTTTTAGCGCCTCCTGTGCCTGCACTTCCGCGCCCGAATAAGTTTCCTTAAGCAGCGCAAGCGCCTTTGCCGCATCATCCAAAAGCCCCTGCTTTGCAAGGAAATCTATTTTTTGGGAGAAAAAATCAATCTCGGGTTTTTTGTCGCCTGAAAATTGTGCGGCGTTTTTCAGGATGGAGTCTTTTTCAGAGATTATTTTTTCCGCGCCGGCACTTAGCGGAATTTCGGGATTTTTTGCTCCCGCGCTTTGGGCGAATGCATTGAGATCAAGCACTATTGAATTTATGCCGGGCAGAAGGCCGGTAAAACGCAGGGATGTTTTCTCGCCCTGGGCTGCAAAGCCGATATTTCCTGTGGAGAAAACAGCGGCGGCATCCCGCGAATTCAGGCTTATTGCGGAAATAACGGACAGGGGAATTTCGCGGGGGATATTTTCAAACGAAATTCTCGCAAAGGATTGTGAAGCAGAAAGCACACCAGAAGGGATTAGAAGAGGGTTCGGGTTTTGCGGGTAATCTATTTTGGAATATTTTTCCACCGCCTCTGAGGCAAGTGATTTGAGTGTTTGCTCTGCATCCGCATTGAGGCTTTCGAGCTTTGCGCCAAGTTCGGACGCTTGCGCAATTGATTCGCTCTTGATGCCGGAATCAGTAAAATTTGAGGAAATTTCCGTGAAAGAATTCTGGAGTTTTTTTGCCGCGGGCTCCGATGGAAGAGAGGGAAATTTCGCTGCAAATTGCGCAAGAATTGAGACGTAATTTGAGAGTGTGGAAAATTTTTGTGTTGCGGAAGCGGATTCGGCTGAGGATTGCGCGGAGGTTAGAAGCCTCTGTTTTAAGCTTGTGCAGGAAGATAGGACAAGTTCGGGGTTAGCATATGGCGGCACTATTTTGTTTAGGGCATTTAGCTGCGCGGAAAGTTCCGCTGATTGCGCAAAAGGGCCGAGCTGCTGCGCATCAATTATGCACGCTGCAATCAGTTCGGCTGCTTTTGCACTTGGGTTTTCGCTTTTAATGTATTCTTCGAGCCTGCGAAAATCCGCAAGCGCTGCAATGCACCCTGAGAGTCGGTTTTGCGCTTTGAAATCCGAAATCTCGGAAGCCAGCTTTGCCTTGAGTGAGAGTACGGCGGCATCTCCCGATTCAAATTCTTTTGAGGAAATTTTTGATTCTGCGAGCAAGAGGCTTTCTGCGCATGCGGACAGGGCGCCGGATGAGAGCCTCGTGAAATAATCCATTTCATTTGCAATGCGCGAATTCTCTTCTAGTATTTCGATAAGTTCTGTTGTTTTTGCGCCAAGGGTTATTGTGCCAAGAAACTCCGCCTGCTCAAGGGAGCGCAGCCTCGATTTTACGAAATTTATCCTTGCAGAATAAGCAGAATAGAAATTGCGCGGATCCGGTTCGGATACGGGAAATTCCTCAAAACCCGAGGATGCAAGGCCGGCATCAAGGTAATCCTGCGTGTAAATTGATTTGAGGGAAGCGGAAATCATTTCAAGCCCGGATTCAAGCAATGGCAGTTCTGAACTTGCCCGCTGCATCTTGCCGGAGTTTTTCAGGTTCAGTAAATTCCTGTGCTCCGCATCTGACTTGAATACTGAGAAGAATTCAGATGCGGCGGAGTTGTCGCTTCCCACGAGGCTGTTGATTGAGGATAGCACATCAAATGAGGGCAGGGCTTTTAGGGACTGCAGAGAGCCTCCGAGCGCAAAAAAATCACGCAGGAAATCTGAAATGCCATAAAAAACCGGCGCGATTATTTGCAGCGGAAAATCCCTCTTTTTTGATGATTCGGCTAGCAGTTCTTTTGCCGCGGATTTGTTTTCTGAAACTATTCCAAAAAGGCTTGTTTGCTGCAGTGTGCCCTGAAGGCTTAGTGTTTGCGCGATTGTGTTGAATTTTTCGGCCTCGCGGATGAACCGTGAGGCGTAGGTTTTACCGGAGGAATTGTGCGCCGAAAAATCCACCACATTCTGGTTTAGAACTGAGTAATCATCAAAGAGCGGCTCTTGCGCAATCACATTGATGTCATCTAGTTCCATTGAAGTGAGCTCTGTGTTGATTGCGCGCGCCGCGGATTTGTTGAAGAAATCTATTTCTTTTCCAACGGTTGTGAGATTTGAATTGAGCTCATTCACTTCCATTGGAATTCCCAAATAGCTCTCGGAGTAGCATAAGGCATGGATGTTTTTGAGATTCGCCCTTGCGTTATTGAGAAAGAGCCATGAGCGCGCGAGATGGTTTTTTGCGCCTAGGAGCTCTTCACGGGTAATGGAGTTAAGGGAGGATTCATCAAAACCAAGAGCAGCCTGTGCGCGCGAAAAGCACTCATCCTGCGTTTTGCATTGGGGGATTGATGTGAAAGCATATGATGTGAGTTCGAGGCAGGAGAGGCGGTCTTCGGTTGTCGGGTTGGCAAGGCAGCCTGCAAAAACAAGCGAAAAGAGCAGCAGCAAAGGCAGGAGTTTTTTTCCCATGCAAAAACTTTACAGCAAAACACATTTAAGTATTTCGTTGATTGACGTAATATTGAATATTCGTAAAGAAAGGTTTAAAGTATAATTATTGTATAATTAGTTAGAATCTGGAGCAAAAAACATGGTTGAAATTGTCGCAAAAACAAGGAGCTGGGGGAACAGCATAGGATTTAGGATACCTAAGGAAATTGTCGCACTCGAAAAAATCGGGCCTGATGAGGAAATCATTGTGGAATTGAGAAAAAAGAAGACGCCCAATCCAAAGGTGTTTGGTTCGCTTAAAGGATGGAAGCTTGACGCGCAGAAAATTAAGGATGAAATAAGAAAGGAAAGTGACTGGTGATGTATTTTTTCGATACATACGCCATAATTGAAATGTTGCAGGGCAACCCGAATTATAGAAAATACCTAAACGAAACGATAAATACGTCGGCATTTAACGCCGTGGAACTGCTTTATTATATGCTAAAATACCACGAGAGCGCAAAAGTCGAGGAAAAATATGCAGAGCTTAACCTGAACATTGTGGAAATTGAAAAGAACGAGCTATTTGAGGCTGCAAAACTGCGGCACGCGCACAAAAAGAAGGCACTCTCATATTCGGATTGCGTGGGCTATACACTTGCAGAAAAGCGCGGAATGAAATTCCTCACAGGCGACAATGATTTTAGGGGAATGGGAAATACGGAATTTGTGAAATAACCTGGGCAACCGCAACCATTTTATTTGCAGAAAGCCTGAACCTAAAGGCATGAACCCGTTTGAATTGATGTTTGGCGCGGACAAGATACCCTCGCTTGAAAAGGAGCGCGAGGCGCTTCTCAAAAAGGCGTACGCCCTGGAAACAAAAATGGCGCGCAGGCTCATTGAAAGAAAAGAGTACAATGAGATAAGGTCTGCGATCCATACAAAGCTTACGCTTGTAAATCTCGAAAAATCCGTGGAAGAGTCGCTGCACGAAATGGAAGAGGCTGTGCGCGCGCACGGAAGCCTTGCGGGAAATGCGGGGAAAAAAATACATGCGCTCCTTGATGACGCGCTTGATATTGCAAGGAAAGCGCGCAAGGAGAAATCACATTTTTCAAATAACCTAAAAAGGGCGGGCCATCTGCAGAAGGATTTGCACGCGGCAAGCTCTGAGATGATTGATTTATTGCACGAGGTTGAGAAGGCACTGCACGAGGCGCGCTCTGAGAAGGCGCAGCAGATAATGGTTGAAACACAAAAAAGGCTTGAAGGGGCCGGGGAGAATATTGCGGCGCGGATAGAAAAAGCGGTGAAGGATAATGAAATTAAGATGCCAAAAAGCCAGATTGAGGAGCTGCGGGAGCACTTCAACTCAAAGCACTACCGCAAGAAAAAGCGCGGGCGTGTTTCTTAAGGCCTAGCACGAATTCGGGTCTATGCCATAATTTGTAAGGCAGCTATACAGGGAATCGTTGCGCTCATCAAGGAAGCGGTTCTGCTCTAAAAGTGAATTTGAATCGGCCTGCGTTGTTGTGAGGGCATTATTGTCAATGAATTTGTTTGTGACGAATGCGCCTGCGATAAATCCTACCACGAAAACAACCACGAGCATTATCTTTCCGGCGTCCCAGAACCTGCTGCCCTCAAGCGTTGTCTCTTCGTCATCGTGGCGAGCCATGTTTGGAATAAAGGCGGTTGGTTTATTTAAGAATTTTGGTAAGGGATGCCGGGAACCGGATGGTTTTTCTTAACTTAAGGCATTTTTTTCGTATGAAGCTGAAGACTTTTTCCGATTTGGGCCCGATTCACGCACAGGTGCGTGTCGGAAAAGGAGGGAAACCTATTATAATCAGGAAACTTCGGACAATGAAGCGCGGTGCGCACACTGATTACATGCATGTCATGGCAGGTGACCACGCAATCGAAAAACTGAAAAAAGAGGATAACCGGGTAACGCCGGTCGGCAAATTCCTGAGAAAATATCACATTGACGAGGTCCCGCAAATCATAGACTGGCTTTCCGGAAAGCTCACTTTGGTGGGAGTTAGGCCACTCGTAAAGCAGGATTATTGGAAAATGCCAGAGGACGTCAGAAAAATGTACAAGGAGATGGGCCCGTCCCTTGCGGGATTGCAGTATGCCTGCTCTCCGTTCCCCCCGACGCATGAACAATTGAGTGATGAAATCAGGAAATTTCACGTAATGTGGAAAAAAAACAGGGCAAAGGCATACACGGTTTATGGCTGGAGAATTTTCAGGAACCGGGTGACTGGGAAAAGTTTTACGAAATGAGGCGCGCGGGGTTTTTTCTGCACTCTAAAAGTCAATTCCATCGCCGTTAAGCCCCATTTCCTTTCTTGCGAATTCGAGCTTGGTGTTCTTTTCCTTCAAATCAGGGCGCACAAGGAGCATTATCCTGCTCGGGCGCGAGAAATCCTTGCAAACATATCCTGAAATTGCGGCGAATTTTTCTGACCATGCTTTAATCTCATCAAAAGTTGGCATGTTGTCACGTGAGAGGCGCGAGCGTGAATCGCCGATGTGCATGTAGGATTTTATTTCCAAAAATTCCGGCTTCATTGTCCAGACCAAATCAGACCATGCCTGCAGGTTTGCCTCATCATCGTTGATGCTTTTCATAAGAGTCACGCGCACGACCTTTCGTGTTTCTAAATTTGAAATTACGCGCATTGAATTCGCAAGCCTCTGCCAGCCATCCTGCAGAACGGAGCGGTTGATTTTTTTGAACATCTCCTCATTTGGAGCATCTAGTGAAACGTAAAGCTGCGTTGGAAGGTATTTTTTGTTTGTGGCCATTTTCTCAAACACATCGGTCTTCTGCGCGTTTGTTACAAGGAACACGCTTTTTGTTTCGGGCAGGCTTTTGATTTCTGCAATGAGTTCGCAGATTTTAGGGTAGAGCGTTGGTTCGCCAGAGAGCGAAACCGCCCAGTGCGTCGGCATTTTGCTTTTCTCATACCTCTCTTTGTTTATGGAAGTGAGGCCGCCAAAACCTGAGAGCAGCTTTTGGCGCTGCACAATTGTCCCTGAAATTATCTTTGCAGGGGCATCAACTTCAACATCTTCAAGGTTTACGTTGCGCATCCACTCCATCGGGCGCCAGCAGAAAACGCAATTTTCATTGCACCAGAGAACGGAAGGCGACATCTGGGCGCAGTTTGCGCATTCTATCCCGTAGAATTTTTGCTTGTAGCAAACGCCTTCCTGCTTTATTGCTTTCTTGTTCCATGAGCATATCTGGACCGCAGAGTGAGAGCCGACCATTGCGTACCTTGAATTCTTTAGTTTTTCTACCTGCTTTTTTGAGAGGAACTTTGTCTCGTCTTTTTCCGAGTGCTCATAGTTCATCTCCGCGCCGTCGAATTCTTCAACAGCAACAGGAGCCTCGATGGTCTCGGCAGCTTCGTGGCTGTGGCAGCCGCAGCCCTCTTCCTTGTGCTCAACCGCTTCAAGTATAATTGGCATAGAGCACATTGGGCTTCGACGATTTTTATAAAGGATTGGGAAGGTATTAACCCTCAAAAATATCATCTACATAACACGTTTTTGTCTCCTTTTCAAGCAGGCATGAAGGAGCCAGGCATTAGCCATCTAACCCCATTAAACAATCGTAAACCGTCTCAAATCCGCGAAAAGAGTTATGTATTCGGGCCTCTTCCCCCATAAATATTTAAATAAGTTAGACTTTCCTAATATAGAAATTTTCTTTTTGATGAAGAAAAAGGGGAGACTACTATGTACAAATACACAATAGCAAGGCAGCTTGCAACAAAAAGGGTCATTACCAACAGAGGAGACGAAGTTGGAAAGCTAGTTGACCTTCTCGTTGATGAGCAGACAGGCACAATAGAGCACCTTCTTGTCGAAGTCGACAGGGAATCTAAAGTGGCAAAGAAAATTGACGCCAAGGACAGGATAATTGAAGTGCCGTACTCCGCAGTAACAGCGGTTAGCGATGTCTTCATAGTTGATGAAAGGGAAATAGGCTCTGAACAGAGATAATTTTATCAAAGTTCAAGTTCCATTTTCTTTTTCTTGATGTCGAGTTTTTTTAGCAGCCTAGCCGCCGCATTTCCTTTTGAAGCGGCGGCAAATAGGGCTTCTGAAATCTTTTTTTCGTTAAGGTTCTTTTGCACACCTGCGAGCACGGCCTTTCGCAGCTCCTCGATTTCATTGTAATGCTCGTATATGAGCTCTGCTTTGCGGTTGTTTTCCTCTGCCGCAAGCTCGAATTTCTTTTTCGCCTCCACCTGCTGCTTTTGCATGAATTCAAGTCCCGAGACGCGGCTCTTGGAAACCGTCTTTTTCTCCTCCTCTTTTGGAGTGGAAATCGTGGGCACTAGCAATTCATTTAGAAAATCGTTTAGTGATTTTATGGGCGCGGGCTGTTCCTTTAGGTGCTGAAGTGGAAAAGGAAAAACGAAACCCTTGTAAGAGACCGGCACGTATTCCTCTTTGAGCGAGTAGAATTCCCTTATTTTGGCTGCCACCCTTTCGGCTTCCGCTTCGGAAACTTTTGCAGCGGGCTTTGCCTTGTCGATTTTTAGAAGGAAAAAAGTTTCTTCTGCAATCAGGGGCGGAATGTTTACAGAAGAGAGCAGGGCGCGGATTGCGTCCTTTTCCGAAAAGCCGAAAATCTTTTTTAGATCATCGCCCTCAAGCTGCGCGGGATTGCGCTGGTGCTTTGGGAAAATATATGTCTCGCCCCTGCGGGTTTTGCGGTCAGCCCAGTCCTCGTTGCGCGCGCAAGAAATTATTTTCCCGTCCTTTCCCATGAGGATTTGATTGCCCTCGCCAAGGAGCTCAAGAACAAGCGTGTGCTCTAGAAATTTGAATTCAACCACGCGGTCGAAATCGTGTGTTTGCGCGGAAACCAGCTTTTTGTTGTAGAGGCTTTTTTTGAGCGAAACCGCGAAATTGTTCTTGCCGTGCTTTGCCTGAATTGAATAATTTGAAATGAAGAAATTGTTCTTTGCAATTATCAAATCCTTCGAGCCTTTTTTTGAGTGGAGCTTTATTTTTAGCCAGCCATTATCTGTTTGCGAAACCTTGTTCACATACGCCCCGTCAAGTGTTGGCCTTAGCTCTTCTATAAGGTATGCAAGTGAGAGGTTGTCTAGCTGCATTGGAAATACCTAAAAATGGGGGGCTGAAAGTGATTAAGAACATTCCTAAAATCCCAGGAGTTTTGGATGGGGAAATGGGCCTGAAGAAAGCTTAAATAACAGGAATAAGCTATTTGGTTACACTATTGGCATCAGGGGATTTTTGAATGGAAAGCCGCGCACAGACAGCAACCGAATATCTTCTTCTGCTCGGCGGAGCATTGGCAGTTCTTGCGATAATAACCGTTCTCGCGCTTAACACCATTGGAACTGGGCAAACCCAGACCGGCTGCAACTTTGATTCTGTGAAAAGCAACATACCTGTCGCGCCGGATGGGGTGAAAATAACGTCCCCTACAGCGTGCAAAAAGGCGATTATGACCTCATTTAGCGGCGGATCCGGAAGCGGATCAGGGAGCGGTTCAGGAGATGACTGGTTTGCGGTAAAATTCGATGTCGGGCCGAAAGTTTCAAAATACAGCGTGACAATAAAATCGCAGATATCGGGCGCATATTTCTGTGATTTGTCAAATCAGCCAGTGCCACCGAATGCGACTTCGGTGACTCATTATTGCTATCCGGATGGCTCCGAACAATGCGGCACTTATGATGTGGTTGTGAGTGCCTATGATTTATCGAACAAATTGTCAGAATCCGCAACGGAAAAGGGCGCTGTCGTTGTGAAATTCAGCGGCGTTTGCTAGCAATAAATCCGCGCCAAGAAAGCTTAAATATCATGAATCGGTTATTATTGGCATGCCAGAATTGAAGGGTTTTTTTGCCAAAAAACGTGCTCAGACAGCGACCGAATACCTGCTGCTAATTGGAGGAGCCGTGGCTGTCCTTGTGATTATTACTATTCTGGCACTCAATACCATAGGAACTGGAGAGGACCTGACCAACTGCAACTTTGATGCCGGAAAAAGCAGCCTTGTGGTGCCGCCGGATGGGATTAGGATAACGAGCCCGACATTATGCAAAAAGGCCATTATGACAGGAGTAGGAGGCTCCGGAAGCGGCTCTGGGTATAGTAGTTCATTTGTGGTGAAATTCGATGTGGGCTCGAAGGTGAAAAGATACGGCGTGATTGTGAGTTCGCAAAAGTCCGCAGGCTATAGTTTCTGCGCTGACCAAAACCCAGGGGGGTACAGCTACCCTGCTAATGTGGCGCAACCCAATGGCAGCACGGTCTCGTATGTGTGCAATGTGCCGGGCGATGCCCCATGCGGCGCATATGATGTGGCGGCGTATGCATTCGATTCCCAGAACAAAACAATGGAAATCTCAATGGAAAAGGGCGCAGTGGAAGTGAAAAACAGCGACTGCCCCGGTACATCCGCACCAGTGGTTCCTGTTACGCCGTTTACATGCCCTGCAGGAGCGCATGTTGATTCTTACGGCACCACTTGCGAATGCGACAACCCGAATTTCGTATTTTTATCGGGCACTTGTGTAGCAAAGGTTACTTGCACCTCGCCATCATTTTGGGTTCCGCCAAATAGCTGCGGTTGCGGATTCGGTTACAATTATTATGGCGGCACTTGCATGCCGATTCCTGCATGCGGCAGTTCCCCTAATACATGCACGAATGGAGGGTATGTATTTGATTCGTATACCTCTGCGGGGGTACAGTGGTGGGCATGCTCGGGTGCAGGAACCGCGATATGGGGATGCCATTATCCGTAATCAGACTATAATCGTTTGCAAAGCTTAAAATATACTTGAAGGCATTCTATTCACTATGATGTAACGCGCCCAGACCGCAACCGAATACCTTCTTCTCGGCGGCGGGCTTGCGGTGCTCGCAATCATAACGGTCATTGCGCTCAATGCGATTGGAACAGGGCAGAGCACGACCGGATGCAACTTTGATGGGGTGAAAAGCAATATTCCACCCTCGCCTGATGGGATAAAAATAACCACTCCTACCGCGTGCAAGAAGTTCACGGCAACATCAACCGGAGGCGGTTCGGGGAGCGGCTCTGGAGATACTTTTACAATAGGGGTTGATATTGGGGCGGCAGTTGCAAAATACAAAGTGGAGATAGTGGGCCAGAAGTACGGGCAGATTTATTGCCAGTGGTCAGAAAACGTGACAGTCAATACAACGCACAAGGACATCCCTTGCACTTTATCCGGAAGCGAGGTTTGCGACATTTATGATGTCAAGGCATATTCATGCGCCGGTTTCCCCTGCACAACTACCAAGATTGTAAAGACCTACACTGAAAAGGGCGCGGTGGAAGTGAAAAATAGCAACTGCCCTTCGTCTCCGCCGCCCGGTGGCGGAAGCAATTCGCTCAGTGTTTTGCTTGACTCGGCCTCTGCTGATTTCGCAAAAGATTATGGCAACAGCGCCAATGATTTTTTGCCCGGTGACGGTCCAGACTGGCATTGGACTGCAAATCTGACATTGACAAACCCCAAGACGATAGACCATATTGATGTGAGGCTGAATGGCACAGGCGATTATTGGTCAACAGTCAATAATGGGGCTTGGCCAGTTGTTGTGCGCAAGAATGGCAGCCAGCAGAATTCAGATTATGGGCAGCAGATTCCTGCAAACTCGGGCGCGCAGACCTTTGACCTTTATAGCAACAAATCTATACTAACACCGGGTACGTTCCGCATTACGTTTTTCTTCACTGATGGCAGTTCACTAACGGACGATACTTAAAGCATACACCCTTTTTTACCGCTTTCCACGCGCAAATAACCTATGAAACATCTGATAGTTCTTGGCGTTACAGGTAGCATTGCTGCGGTGCGCTCATTTGAACTATGCCGCGAACTGCGAAGGAAAGGGTTTGAAGTCCAAGTTGTTATGAGCGGATGGGGCAGGCAGCTTGTAAGCGAAGAATCGATGGAATTTGCTTCCGGAAAATCGGTAATTTCAAAGCTTACCGGAAACATTGAGCATGTGAAGCTTTTTGGAAAAAAGGGAAAAGCGAGCCTGCTTCTTATTGCGCCCGCAACAGCAAACACGATAAGCAAAATAGCAATGGGAATCGATGATACGCCCGTGACAACAATGGCAACTGTTGCAATCGGGGCGGGAAAGCCGGTTCTGCTGGCGCCTGCAATGCACAAGCCCATGTATGAGCACCCTATTGTTTTGGAGAACCTCAAAAAGCTTGAAACGCGCGGGGTGAGAATGATTGCGCCGCTAGAAGAAGATGGAAAGGCAAAGCTTGCATCCATTGGCAAAATTGTTTTTGAAGTGGAGAGGGCGCTTTCCAGAAATAAATTTGCAGGAAAGAAAATTGTTGTTGCTTCCGGAGCAATACAGGAAAAAATTGATGATGTGCGCGTTATTACAAACCACAGCACGGGTGAACTCGGAACCGAACTCGCACTTGAGCTCAAAAGGCAGAAGGGGAACGTGAAAATAATTGGAAATAAAGTAGGGTCTGAATTTCTGGATTTTGAAAGGGCGGATTTTGCGGATGAATTGGAAGAAAAGGTTCTAAGTGAACTTGCGCGCGGCGCAGAATATTTTTTCTGCCCTGCGGCAATTCCGGATTTTGAATTGAAAAAAACCCCTGGAAAAATGGATTCAATTAAAACAGTAACTTTGGATTTGAAGCCACGCGCAAAACTCATAGAAACCGTGCGCAAAAAATTCCCGCACATAAAAATTGTCGCATTCAAGGCGCTTTGGGGCAAGAGCAGAGCGCAAATTGAGAAAGAGGCAAAGGAATTTTTAAAAAAGAAAGGGCTGCACGCGCTTGCTGCAACGGATCTCAGGGCGCATGCACGCGAAGCTGAAAAGAGGGAGATGTATTTTTGCTCCGCAAAAAAATCAAAGTGGCTCGGGGGAACGAAAGCGGAAATTGCAAAGCAGATAATTGAACTTGTTTAGATTTTGTGACTAGCCCTGATTATTTTTTTTCCAAAATCTCAAGGCCGGGAAGCGGCTCCGCGCTCAAATATTGCAAAAGTGCTTTTCCGGCAAGCGAGACATGCGAAAAATCCTGCGGCACAAGCCCGAATGAAGTGAGCGCTCGCTCGGTATCACCTCCCCCAATAATTGAGAAGCAGCGGTGGAATGCGATTGCTTCGAGTACTTTTTTTGTGCCAACAGAGAACTTGGTTTTCTCGTAAACGCCCATCGGGCCGTTGAATACCACGACTTCGGATTGCCTGATTTTCTTTTTGAAAATCTCCGTGGTTTCGCTGCCGATATCAAGCGGGCTGTATTCGCTTGGTAAATCTGAGATTTTTATCTCCTTGCGCTTTGAGCTTGCGCCGTTCTTTCCCGCGCCATTAGGAACCTCGATTGCAAGGTCGGTTGGAAGGATTATTTTCTTGCCGTGCTTTTGCAAAAGCGCCTTGGCGGCAGGAAGCATCTTTTCAAAGCCTTTTTCCGAGAAGAACTTTTCTTTTGCCCCAAAATCAGTTCCTTTCGCTTTCAAAAACAGCTCGCCAAATAGCCCGCCTATGCATGCCTCATTGCACATGCCGCTATCAAGCATGCCTTTTAGAATTGCAACAGAATCAGAGAGCTTGGATCCTCCGAGAACCACGAGCTTTCCGCTTCTTTTGGATTTGTCAAGCTTTGAGAGCGCCTCTAATTCATGCGAAAGCACAGGGCCTGCAACGCATGGCATGTACTTTTTGAAACCCACAACGCTTGCGTGCGGCCTGTGGCAAACGCTCAGGGAATCCTGAACAAAAAGCTGCCCCAAAGGCCCCAAATTTTTGATGAACGGGTCCTTGCCGTGCTCTTGCGGGGTTTTGTCTTCCTGCTCCTCTTTTTGGAAGCGGGTGTTGTCGAGCAAAATCACATCCCCTTCTTTCATTGCTTTAATGGCGCCCACATAATCCTCGCTCCAGCGAACGAATTTGAGCGGCTTCCCTGTGAATTTTCTTATATGGTCAGCGTGCCTTTTGAGCTCGATAAATTCGTCCTCTCCAGGGCGGCCCTGATGTGAAAGCAAAACGACTTTTGCGCCTTCTTCACTTAGCGCGTAAATGGTTTTTGAATGCTCGCGAAGGCGCGAGGAAATCACAACGCGGCCTTCAACAACGGAGCTGTTCAAATCGGCGCGCACGAATACAGTTTTTCCCTTTAATTTGTAATCAAAAACCGTTTTGTACTGCAAAACCAAAAACCCCCAACAATCCACCAAGCCGCTTGCTTAGTGGACTATGCAGGAGAAGCTATATATTTCTAATCGTCTCACTTACTTTCATGGCGATTATAGAGCTCAAAAAAGCAAGCGGGCTGCCTCTCAAACTTGATGGTGCAAAGCTCATTTTTGGGGCAGGAATGGGAAAAATCGAGGCGGATGTGAGAAATCGCGAGAGGATGAAATCCGTGCTCAAAAACCCGGCAGTTGAATCGCCGCCTGAATTCTATTATATGTACCGCAATGTGCACCTTCGAAAGGACGCGAAAAAAATAATGGAAAACAACCTCAGGTATGATGTTACAATTTTGCCGCCATTTAGTGTCGGGGGGGAATTCAACAAAACCTTCGGCCACTACCACCCAAAGGTTGCGGGAACTGATACGTGGTACCCTGAAGTGTATGAGGTGCTGCACGGGCACGCGCACTACCTTCTGCAAAAGGATGATGAGTTCTTGGTTTTTGATGCACGGGCGGGGGACAAATGCCTAATGATTCCCGGATTTGCGCACATCACTGTGAACCCCTCCGAGGGCGAAACCCTTGTGATGGCGAACTGGGTGTACCCGGGGTTTGAATCCGATTACGTGCCGATTGAGAAGATGCGCGGCGCAATGTATTATGAAACTCACCACGGGTTTGTGCCAAACAAAGAATACGGGCATGGAATTCCGCATGTGAAACTAATTGCCCCGCGGGCGTTCCCTGAATTCGGACTCACTAAAAAGCCTATTTATTCTGAAGCGATGAAGAATCCGAAGAAATTTGCATGGCTTGCAAGGCCGCAGGAATTTTCCAGTCTGTTTGACAGGTACAGGGAAATGTGAGCAGATGAAGCCGGTAAGAGTAAAGCCGCCACTTACAAAAAACAAAAGGGACAGGCTGCTTGGAGAAGATAGGCGGTTGAAAAGGCAGGCAATGAAGCTGCATGAAGAGGAAGCAGGAATTCTGCGCCCCGATCGCGCTTTTTCTGTTTCTGAAGTAAGGGCAAAGTTATCTGGAGCAGACAATAAAGAGTTCGAAAGGCTTGCAGGAAAAATCGGAGAAGGCAACGCGGCTCTTTTGGTTGGAAACGTTATGCGGGGCAGTAAATTTATTGATTGGCCGCGTGTGTGGAAGTCCGCTGAAAGATTTGACGGTAAGATTTCTGCGCCCAGAAAAAATCGCGGGCTGGATGCCTTGCAGGGAGTATGAGCACATTAAAGTCTGATTTGAATCAAATCTTCAGCTGCTTTACCAAATCAACAACGCGCTGCGAGTAGCCCATTTCGTTATCGTACCACGAAACTACCTGCACTAGGTTTCCGCCAATCACTTTTGTGAGCTTGGAATCAAATATGCTAGAGCGCTTATCGCCAATAATGTCACTTGAAACTATTGGCTCTTCTGTGTAGCCCAAAATCCCCTTGAGCGGACCCTCTGAAGCCTTTTTCATCTCGGCATTTATTTCCTCCGCGGTTGTGCTCTTTTCAAGTTCGCATGTGACATCTATAAGCGAACCCACAGGCACAGGAACGCGTATTGCTTTCCCGTCAATTTTTCCTTTCAGCGCGGGAATTACTTTTGCCGCCGCTTCGGATGCGCCGGTTTTGGTTGGAATTATATTAAGCCCTGCCGCACGTGCGCGCCGCGGATCATCATGCGCGCCATCGACAAGGTTTTGGTCTGCTGTGTATGCATGAATCGTTGTCATAAAGCCGCGCTTTATTTTGAATTTATCATTGAGAACTTTTAGAACGGGCATCAGGCAATTTGTTGTGCACGAGGCATTGTCAATTACCGCTGCTGAAGTGTTTAGTTTTCCCGTGTTCACGCCGATTACAAAGCTTTCAATATCGCCCTTTGCGGGGGCTGAAATGATCACTTTTTTTGCGCCGGCCTTTATGTGCCCTCCGGCATCATCCTTGCCGCGAAACACCCCGGTGCTCTCAACTATAACATCAACTTTCATCTGCTTCCATGGAAGTTTCTCGGGGGCGTCCTTTGTTGATATCACGGCGACTTTTTTCCCATCGATAATTAGGCTCGTGCCGCTGATTGAAATTTCACCTTGGTATTTTCCATAAACAGAATCGTACTTGAAAGCCTGCATTGCGCTCTCAATGCCTTTTGGGTGGTTGATGACCCATTCAAGGCCTTTTTCCTTTATGCCGTTGCGCAGAACCAGCTTTCCAATCCTGCCAAAACCGTTTATTGCAACCTTCACCAAGCGCATCACCTCAAAAGCAATTGTAAAGAATTAGGGGTTTAAGGAATTTAAAGGTAAGCGAGGGGTCGGCAGGCGGGCAAATGCGGCAAAGGGTTTAATTAACCTGAAAACCGCATATTAAAACGGTTTTCAATTTTGGCAACAAACAAAAAACTTGATGTAATCTCAATCGGCTCAGCTACTGAGGATGTTTTCGTTTACATGCCAAAGGGCTCAATGGCAGGGGAGAAGTGCGTGTTAACTCCCGGCTCGAAAGTGGAAATCGATGAGCTTGATTATTTCACAGGGGGAGGGGCGGTGAACACTTCTGTTGCATTCGCCCATCTTGGATTGAAGGCAGGGATTCTCTGCGCGGTTGGGGAAGATGAGAGCGCTTCTGAAATCCTGAATGTGCTCAAAAAAGAAAAAGTTGATGTGAAAAATATTCTCAAGATGAAGGGAGCGCACACGGCGTACTCCGTGATTCTCACAGGGATGGGAAAGGACAGGATTATTCTTCACTATGGCGGCACCACGGCTATGCTTTCACACGCGAAAATAAACACGGAAAAGCTTTCCGCGAAATGGTTCTACCTAAGCTCGATGCACTCAGACTCCGAGCTCCTCTCAAAGGTTGCAAGGCACGCGAAAAAAATTGGCGCCAAAATCGCATTTAACCCGGGACAAAAAGAGCTCGCGCTCGGGCTCGATGGATTGAAAAAAATTTTCGCAAGCGTGGATGTGCTGCTTTTGAATTCGGAGGAGGCGCTAAAGCTCACGGGCTCTGCCGATGTGCACCGCAACCTGCGGAAGCTCTGCGAGTTTGCGGATTTTGTAGCAATCACGCAAGGAAAGCACGGCGCCCATGCAACAGACGGCAAGAGCACATATTTCATGAGGCCTTATGATGTGCCGGTAGTTGATGTGACAGGGGCGGGGGATTCATTCGGCGCTGGGTTTGTTGCGGCAATAATGAAGGGGCGGGGAGCGGAAGAGGGAATAAAGTGGGGAACCGCGAATGCGAGCTCTGAAGTGATGCACCTCGGGACAAAGAACACGCTCCTTTCGGAAAACGGAATCAAGAAATTTGCCCATAAATATGGCAGCAAGGACAACAGGGTTGAGAGAGAGGAATTCTAAAAATCACTGATTTTGGAATTGCTCGTAGTTCTCGCGGTTGAAGCGGTATGCAAAGCGCTTTATTTTAGAGCCGCCGAATGAATATTTTTCCAGAATTTCTTTTTTGTTTGCGTAATATTCCCGGAAATCGACTTTCTGCACAGGGTCAAGGAGCAGCGTGCTCCCTGCAAATTCTGTCATCACGAAAGCGTGCGTTGTGGAGTTTTCAAGCTCTGCTATTATGCATTCGGCTTTTTCATCCCCAAGAGCGTACAGAATGGAGCACAGGAACACCGCAAGGTCCTCATCATCGCCGATTTTTTCCGAAACGATTTCTTTTGGAGTTAGCCAGAATGAAATGTTCAAATCCGAATCAACGTGCGATATTTCATCCTTGACATAATTGTACGCCTTTTCCGCGGCCTGGTAGTAGTGGTTTTCGAAAGTGTAATTTGCCTGCTTGAAAGTTTCGGCAAGGGACTGCACAGTGAGGTCATCTTTTGTGATGAGCGCCTTTATGTCCCCGACGGTTTTTTCCTCACGTTCATTTATCAGCGCGCTGTAGCGCGAAATAATGATTTTGCAAAAACGGAGCAGCAAATCAGAGTGCGTGGCGGTCAGCTGTGTTTGGCCTTCCGCACTTTTTTGCATGGTGGCCCCGCGCTTTAGGTTTTCAATGTCCTTTTTGAGCATGACATTCTCAAGCTTTATTCCGGCGTAGGATTTGCCACCTAGCCCGGAGAGATTGCCCTTGAGTTCACTTAACTGTGAAAAAATAGCCTGCTTGCGAGCAGGATCGTTTTCTAAAAAGAGGCTTTCTTCAAGGGCGCTTATTGTGCGGAGCAGCTCCTTCTCTGCGGTGGTCTTGTTTAGCCCTTGTTTTTGCGCGGTGCGAAGCGCCATAGAAACCTATACATAATTACCCTGCAAAACCCTAAAAACCTTTCCAAAAAGCCAAAAAACCGCAAGATATGCCTATTTGTTGGATTTGGGGCTTTGGCGGAGCTTTTGGAGAAGTTATGAAGAAACCTTTATATGAATCAGCCGCATTATTGGTAATCATGAAAAGCACCGGCTTTCGGCTGTGATAAAATGTTGATTGTTATGAAAACTAGGGCGCAGGTTTCTATGGAGTACCTTGTGATTACGGCTTTCATGCTCGTGGTCGCGGGGATTATTTTCGGATTTGCGCTTTTTTCATTCAATGCGAATTCGCAATTCACAAAGGCGCAGGGCTTTGTTGAAAAAGTGGCGAACAATGCAGACCTTGTAGCGTCGCTTGGCGAAGGAAGCGCGGTCATTTTTGAGGCGGATATCCCTAATGGGGTGCAGGCCATAACACTTGCAGAAAATTCTGTCAGCATGAGCATAGATCTCGGTAACGGGATTTCAGATATCACGGCATATGCGCGGCCTAGCCTTACTCCGGCTTCGCTGATAACCGGAGCCGGGAGAAGGTCTTTTAGCGCCGCATTTTCGGATGGCAATGTGGTGGTGACGGAAGTTGGCTAGCGGGCAGGTTTCCGTTGAGGCAATATCCGCTGTCGTTATCCTTATTTTTTTCATGGTCGCGGTGCTTTTCACAAGTGATTATATGGGCAGCCAGGTGAGTTTTCTGAAAAAGGGGGGCGTGCAGGGAGGGGACTGCGCAAAGCTGGTTTCGGCGCTAGAGCTTGTGAAAACCGTGCCAGGCAATGCGCAAATTGAAACTAACATCGGAAGTGATGCAAATGTTTATGGCAACACCATAAGCTTTGGGGAGCAATTCTGCTACTTTAGGGGCGAGAATATTTCTGTGCAAATTTTGGCGGGGAATGTGCGTGTGAGCAAAGTGTCTGGGGTGGTTTCTATTGAAAATGTTTAGCAAAGGCCAGGCACTTATTGTCGATTTTTCCATAGCACTCATGCTATTCATAATAATGTGGATTTTCATAAGCACGGAATTCAACAGCCAGTTTTCTGATTCGCTGAAGGCTAGCGAAATTGATTCGATGCACCTGAAGGCTGATTATGCGCTTGAGACGCTTGTAAAAACGCAGGGGTCGCCGTCGAATTGGGAAGCATTGGGCGCCGCGGATGTGAATTCCATAGGATTGGCTTATGCTGACAGGGATATTTCCGAGCAGAAACTCACTTCTTTTGTAAACTTTTCCGGGAGCTATGATGAGCTCAAGGAAAAAATAGGCGTGGGTGAGACGGATTTTTATTTCACCTTTGAAGGCAATGTAAATGCAAGTGCCGGGCTTCCTCCCGGAGGGGATGCAGACAGGGTCATAGCGCAAAGAATTGTCACTTACAATGGGGGGATAGCTATTGTCACGCTCATGCTCTACAGATTGCACTGAAAATGTGCAGGATTTACAAGTGTGGCTGGCGCAGCAAAGCCACGCGCAGGGATTTTTGCCTGTTAAATCCGAGCGCGGCTTCGCATTTTCGGTCGATGCAGCGGTCGCAGTTGTGATGGTGATAACCGCGCTTTTCCTCTTTGCCGCAACCAACACGCACGAGCCGGTAAACCCATCGCAATCAACGGCTATAGTGAGGGACGTTTTTTTCTCGCTTGAGAACAGCGGCTATATTGTGCAGACAATTGACTCCAACTCGCCAACGCAATCGGCAGCCCTCATAAGGGGACAGATATTGTCATACCTTCCGGATGGCTTTGATGCGAATGTCACGGTCAAATCATACATTATAAACCCGGTTCAGTGCGCATCACAAAAGAATTTCGCGGCATGTTTCCCTGATTCAAATGTGATTGAAGGGAGCGCGGGATTGGCAGCGGGCGCAGAGCGCATTAATGGGAAGAGTTATTTCCTAAGAAAGCAGCCGCCGGGGGACTGCAATATTTCATACGCGTCTTTTTCGGGGCCGCAAGAGCCGCCAGCGAAATATTTCAGCGAAGAAAATGCCGCGGATGCAGCGTTTAGCGAGGCCTATTTTGATGCGGGCGACCTTAACATAACATTCGACGTGAATGCCATTCCAAATGATGCGGTCACCTGCGACCAAAACATCACAATAGGCCTGAACATTTCAGTGCCAGAGGATTTCCGCAGGCCAATTGACCTAATGCTTGTTCTGGACCGCTCAGGCTCCATGAGCTGGGATGGGCAGCTTGACCTCACGGCAGGAAATGACATACGGGTGTTGGGTGGGTATGCCTATGTGGCCGATGGCTCTGCTGGCCTTAGGGTAGTGGATGTTTCAACGCCCAACAACCCAACGCTGACCGGAACTTACAATAGCCCGGGGACGGCGGTGTCGGTTTATGTTTTGGGGAGCTATGCGTATGTTGCAGACAGCGGCTCGGGGCTGCGCGATGTCAATGTTACAAACCCATCTGGCCCCTCAAGCGTGGATGTTGATGACCAGGGAACCATCGTTGATGTGCACGGGTATGGAAACTACATTTATGCCGCAGACACTTCCAGCACTGATGAGATATACATCTACGACATTTCAACGCCTTCAAACCCTTCGCAGGTTTCCAGCATCTCATTTGAGACAGTATCAAGCGTATTTGGCGATGGCAATTTTGTGTATGTGGTCGGCGACAGGACAGGCTCTGGAAACGATCCGGGACTCTATATTGTTGATGTGAGCAACAAGAGCAGCCCACAGCATGCTGGCCATGTGAACCTGGCAAATGCGAACAATGTTTCTGTGGACGGCAACACAGCATATGTAACAAGGGCAGGAACTGGAATGAGCACCGTGGATGTTTCAAATGGCAGTTCTCCCTCACTGCTTGCCACCTACAATACTCCGGGAACTGCTTATGGCGCCATGGTTTACACTGATGGAAATGTGTATGTTGCGGATGACTCAAGCCTGCAGGCAATAACGGTCACGAATCCTTCAAGCCCCGCGTTTGCAAAAAGCTATGCGACTCCTTTTGATTATAGGGACATTGACATCGGCAATGACTGGGCTTTCATGGTCCCCGGGTATAGCACGGGAATTGTGACTTTCAATATCTACAACGGCCCGAAGATGGACCAGTCAAGGATTGCCGCAACTGGGTTTGTTGACTTCAATTCATGGCAGGTTCCGCCAGACCAGATAGGGCTTGTCTCTTACAGCGATTCCAACACCCTTGAAGAGCCACTTGGCACGGACATAAGCGGCGTGAAGGCGGAAATAGCAACCCTTGTAGCATCGGGCGGCACAAACACGGCAAGCGGGATAAACAATGCGACTTCGGAGCTTAACGGGCCTAATCACAACCCAAGCGCGATAAAGTTCCAAGTGCTGCTAACCGACGGCGTTTCAAACTCCTATGCCCAGACAATCTCTGCGGCAAACACTGCTGCCGCAAGCGGCATAACAATCTACACAATCGGCTTTGGCGGGGATGTGAACCCAACCGAGCTCCAGGATGTTGCGGATGCAACGGGTGGGGAATATTATTTCGCATCCGACCTGAATGCGCTTCAGAGCGTGTTCGCGCTGATTGCCCTTAAGGTTTCGGAAATAGCAAACGATTCCAATGTCACGGTGCCTGTTTTTACCGGCGCGGTTGTTGTCGATGACGGGAATGCAAGCGTTGTTGATGGAAATCTTGTATTCGATGCGGGAACCATCAGCAAAAGTTCCCCTTTCTCGACAACTTATGTGCTGAATTTCCCCTGCGACAGCCTTGCAATTTGCGGCGCGAGCGCATTCACTTTCCCGGGGCCAGGGACAAGCTTTAGCTATGTCGACAACGACGGGAATTACAATAATGTTGACTTCAATGACTCGGTTACATTGCCTTTCAAATCAAGGGATCTCAGTGTCTCCGTGCTTGGCGGAACCATTGTGGGAAAGAACGACCTAACTCTTGACATATTAGTGCAGAACGTCGGGGAACTGGACGCCAACGCCACCCAGATGGACATACGCCTAAGCGACACCAACGGCCAGATTTTGGAGACGCGAACTGTCGAGCCGCTGTGCTCGCAGCTAACCTCTGCGTGCACCGCCTTTGAGCAGGAATTCCCGTCCATCAACCTGAATGCGGAAGGCGTGATTTATGTGACGCTTAACGACAGCAATTCCATTAGCGAGTGCCCGATTGGAAATATTGTGGGAGTGAATTGTTATGGTGGCCCGGAAACGCAGGTTTACGTTGTTGAATATTCTGTGTGGAGGCAATAGGGATGGCTAGAAGAAAGGGGCTGCTGTTTTCGCTTATGGTTTTTATCCTGCTAAGCGCCCTGCTCTCGCTGCATAGCGCCTCTGAAAGCAGCCGGGAGTCTTATGGCGAAGGCCTGTCTGAGAGCTATGCATTCAGGCGCGTATCGGACAGGTACACAAATATAAACAAGAATATATCGGACCTTTCGGCAAACGAGGCGGAGAATGCGGTGGACTCTAGGATACTGCCCTTTGCATACGGCATAGATGGCAATAGGATAACAATTTCGTCTGAGATTCCCGTGCTCGGCAAAAAGGTTGAAAACTACCTTGAGACGCTGAACGCATTCGGGGTTTTTCTAGAGGACACCAATTACCAAAATGAATTCGATTCCATGAGGGCGGATATAAACACCCTTGAGCCGCCCGAATGGGGCGGCAGCGACAGGAATGTTTCCTTCACAGTGCAGCCGCAATGCATGGAATATTCCATAACGGATGCAAACGGCGTTTCTTTTGCATTCCCATGCGTCGCTGGCCAATATGCCGCACTTGTGAGGCAGGACATTAACATATCGCTCTCAACGGCCCATGATTTTAATTCCCTTGCATGCACGTTCAATGGCGCCAATTCCTGCCCTGACCTGGATTTCAATGCAGCAAGCGGGATGCCATATATCAGCATTGCATTTGATGGCGCTGATTGCCCCGATTGCTCGCTTGTGCAAAATAAGGTCCGCGGCCATTATGACCCTGCGCAGCAGAACAGGGTTTTGCTAACGTGCTTTGGGGCGCTTTGCACATCAGACCCGATAGACATAAACTTTTCCACGAGCACACTGATAAGCCATTCCGGAACAAAGGCGGACATGGCTGTTGTCATGGATTTCAATTCGGAAATAAGGTCTTTTGGGTTTAGCGATGTCAACATCCAGGTAGCCGACGATACCTTCGGCTCTGCAAGGTGGGGCGGATGAAAAATATATTTGCCCTCGCGATCCTCGTTTCTATTGCGGCTTTGGCAGGGTGCGGCACTGCCCCAGATGAAGCCGTTCCGAGCGCAAAAATTTCCGTGAACAGCGAAAGCATTGCAAGTGGAACCAGGCTCGAGGTCTCTGTGAGCGCTTTGGGGATGGCGGGGGGGAAAGTCGAGGCGATTTTGGGGGCGGAAAAACAGTCGGCGGACTGTACGCTGCAGGAATGCTCCGCGTCATTTTCCTTTACGCCCAAAGAGGGCGCATATTACCTGAAGGTTAGCCTTGTGAAGGGCGGCATTTCCCGAGAAGCCAGCAGAAAAAGGATAGAGGTGCATTCTGAAAAAGGCGGGTGCCTTGATGGAACTGCGCAGGGGGCATGTTCTGCATCCGGAAAGCCGCTTTATTGCGATGGCAAATCGCTTGTGGGCAACTGCACGGTGTGCGGCTGCAATCAGGGCTATTATTGCGTGAGCAGCGGATGCGTGCCAGAACCGGCACTTATTTCCGGCATAGAGGCATCATTCCCTGAAAAGATCCAGGCTGGCAGGAAATTTTCCGTTCACGTTAGCGGGATTGTAAGCTCGGATGTTTCTGCGGGGGCGGCATACAGCGCAGAGCTCATTGTCGATGATAAAAAGTTCACCAAGGAGTTTGAGGCGGTTGCAATGAGAGCAGGAAGCACGCTGGATTTCTATTTTTCCGGAATCTCCCTTTCAGAAGGGACATATGATTACAACCTGAACATTTTTGCGCGCAGCACAGGAAAACAGGTCGGGGCATCTTTCGGCGCTGGCACTGTGCATGTGGCCCAGAGCCTAGAGCCCCCTTCCGCCCCGTCAATTACCGGCGCATTTGCGGAAGGGAACGATGTCGTACTTGAGTGGGACACTGTTGAGGGGGCTGATTCATACAGGCTTTATAAGAGCTCTGAAGTTTCGGCCGCATTCATAAGCTATATGGAAATGCGGCGCTTTGGCGCTGATGAGACGACCGCGGTTGTGCATGATCTTAGCAAAGGCACACATTTCTTTGTGATGACAGCGGTTGATGCATTTGGCAATGAAAGTGCATATGGCAATGTAAAACAGGTTAGTATAGGGTAGCAAGTTTTGGGTATTTCAATCGGTAAAGCTTTAAATTCAAAATGCGTTGAATTAACTGGTTTCTATGTCTGGCACAGGCATCTTTGAGGCAATTGGCAATATATTTCGCAAAAAGCCAAAAAGCGCGGAAAATGGGGCGCAAGAGACCCTAAAGCAGTGGGAAGACAAGGAGAAAATGACGCAGCAAGCGGCGCAAAAGGCGGCACAGCAAGCGGCAGAAAAGGCCGCACAGCAGGCAGCGCAGCAGGCGCAAAATGCAATCAGGCAGCAACAGGCAGCAGCTAGACAAAAGCAGCAGACGCAATCACCGCTTCAAGCAAGTGCGCCACAGCAAATGATTGCCCCGCAATATTCTCAGCAGCCTGCTGCACAGAATTTTTCCACCGGCCCAGTTACCATTCAGCCTGCGGTGATTGTACGGGCACAAAGAACTGCAGGCGGCGGCCGCAGAAAACCCACACGTCAACGCAGGGCAGCGAAAAAGAGGGGCGGAAAAAAAACACATGCGGGGAAAAGCGCACTACGGCGCAAGAGGAGTTCTGCCGCATCCGGACGCGCAAGCGCAGCCCGGCGCAGGCCGCTAGTTGAACCTGGAGTTTTGGTTTTTGCGCAAAATCCGATGCAGGCGGCGCAGCAGCAAATGCAGCCCGCGCAAAGCACGCAGGCACAGCAACCGGTTGCCGCTATGCAGCAAAGCGCGCAGCCGGCACAGCAAGCCAAAGCGCCCCCTGCACAACAGATGCAGGCGCCTGCTCGCGAGCAACCTTTGCAGCAGGCAGCAAAGCCATCGCCGCAGCCAAAGCCCTTGCAGGCAGTGCCAAAGCCTGCGGCAAAACCCGCAATGGCAAGCCCGCAGGCGATTTCAACCAAGAAAACTGTTGCAAATGGCTCCCCTGCACTTTCAGAAAATCAGGATAGCCTGGCCGCGTTTCTCGCGCACAAGGCAGGCGGCAATATTGACGCGGGAAAGCTCTCGGAAATAGAATCGAAGGTGAACAATGTGATGCAAAAATACAGCATCCCGCAAAGCGAAGTTGAAAAGAGGCTTGATGGAGCGAGCACGCAGGATGTGCTCAATTCAATTGACAGGCTTGTTAGCCTTATGGAACTTGAAAAGAAGGCGAATATCAGCGCGGCAACGGCGCATAAAATAAAAACCGCAATTCCCGTCACGGAATCAGTTAAGCAGAAGGCCGAAGTGGTTGGCATTGCCGCTGAAATAAAAAAGCACCAGCTTGTCACGGAATTCGACGGCGTTTATTCAATCATAAAGCAGCAGGGGCGCGTGGGGCTTGGGCAGATTGCAAAATCACTAAAACTTCCAATGCGCAAAGTGGAGGATTGCTGCGCCATCCTGCGCGACAAGGGGCTTATAGAAGTCGTTTACCCGGCTATCGGGGAGCCTATGGCGCAGTCGATGGATTACAAGGACAGGGTTATACTTGAAAAGCTCAAGAAGGCGGGCGCAAAGGGCGCTGCAAAGAAGGGGGGATGAATTTGGCCGACAGTTTGCTAAAGCAATACGAGATAGATTCCGAAGGGATAAACTTTGATGTGAAAATCGTTTACAGGAAAGGCGAATTTGTAAAGAGCTACCTTCTTGATATCCCGGAATACGGTGAAGGGACAAAAGCGCTTCTCGACCAGCTAAAGCAGGAAATAATAATGGACACGAGCATTAAGGCAGACAAGTTCCTTGACCCAAAGTTTATTGACTATCTCAAGGACCAGTTCAGGCAAAGGGCCGATGCCATAATAAAAAAAGAGCTTGTAACGATTGATGACTACACGAAAAATTCGCTCATAGGAATTCTACTAAATGAAATGCTCGGCCTTGGCAAAATAGAGATACTTCTTGCGGATGGAAATCTTGAGGAAATTGTTGTGAACAATGCCGAGGAACCTGTGTGGGTTTATCACAAGGAGCACGGCTGGCTTCGCACGAACGTGATGATGGACAATGAAGAGCAGGTGCAGAACTATGCAAACATCATTGCAAGGCGCGGAGGAAAGCAAATCACAATTCTCAATCCGCTGCTTGATACGCACCTTGTTACGGGAGACCGTGCGAATGCGACGCTTTTTCCAATAAGCGGCAAGGGAAACACCATCACAATCAGAAGGTTCAGGCGTGACCCTTGGACAGTTACGGATATGATAAGGAACAGCACAACGAACTCGGAAGTGATGGCACTTGTGTGGATGTGCATCCAGTACGAACTAAACATGATACTTTCCGGGGGAACCGCTTCTGGAAAGACGAGCTTTATGAACGTCTGCTTGCCTTTCATGCAGCCAAACCACAGGATAATTACAATTGAGGACACAAGAGAGCTTTTGCTCCCTGAGTTTTTGCACTGGGTCCCGATGACAACGCGCGAACCTAATGCCGAAGGAAAGGGCGGAGTAACCATGCTTGATCTTCTTGTAAATTCGCTTAGGCAAAGGCCGGATAGAATAATTGTCGGTGAAACAAGAAGAAGAGCGGAAGCAGAAGTGATGTTTGAGGCAATGCACACAGGGCACAGTGTCTACACTACGTTCCATGCAAACACGGCTGAGGAAACCATCAGAAGGTTCACAAACCCGCCAATTGATATTCCTCCAACAGTACTTGATACTGTGCACCTAAATGTTGTGATGTTTAGAAACAGAAGGCTCGGGGTTAGAAGGGTGCTTGAAGTTGCGGAATTTATTCCTGAGAAGAGGGGAAATGAGGAAACGCTCAAGGCCAATACGCTCTATAGGTGGAGAGCGGGAGGGGATGTGATTGCAAAGGATGCGGAGAGCATCAGGCTCTTTGATGAACTCTCAATGCACACAGGGCTTACATATAGCGAAATTGAAGAGGATCTAAAGGACAAGAAGCAGGCGCTTGATTGGCTTGTGAAAAAGGACATTCATAATGTTCAGGAAGTTGGAACCGTGATGGCGAAATATTATCTTGGCAAGGATGAATTGATGAAAATCGTCCGCAAGGACGGGAAGTTTGGTGACCTATGAGCAAAATCAAGGTTCCGTTTTCACCGCTGCCTCCCGATGCCATGTTGGCGCTTTCGCGCAAAATCCGCGGAACGGGAAGCATGTTCGGAAAAGCTATTCCGAACCTTGGAGAAAGCCTGCGGCATGCGGAGATACAGGCAACTGCTGAAGAGTATGGCGGCATCATGGCAGTGATGTTTATAATGTATTTTGCCCTTGGAGCGCTTGTTGCGTTTATTTTTGCAACAAAACTCGCGCCTGCAATGGCAATTCCTGCGGCGCTGCTAGCTGGGCTTGTTGCGGCGCTTCTTGTTGTGGTGCAGGCAGCAGTGTATCCCACAATTTTAATCAAAAAGAAGGTGCGAGACCTTGAGAGGAATTTGGTATTTGCGCTAAGGACCATTTTGGTTGAAATAAAATCGGGAGTAACTCTCTTTGACGCTATCAACATTGTAGCTGAAGGCGACAATGGGCAGGTCAGCAAGGAGTTCAAGAAATCGGTTGAGAGCATGCAGACCGGCTCTTTCCAGATAACCGCGCTTGAAGAGCTTGCAGAGCGCAACCCTTCACTGCATTTTAGAAGGGCTATATGGCAGCTTGTAAACGGCCTCAAGGCAGGTTCGGATGTGAGCATGATAATGACGGCGCTTGTGAACACGCTCACAAAGGAAAAAGGCAACCAGGTAAGGAAATACGGAAATTCGCTAAAGCTTCTCTCGCTCCTTTACATGATGCTCGGGGCGATTATACCTGCGCTTGGGCTTACATTTCTAATAATACTTTCGACTTTCCCTCAGATTGCAATAACGGAGTGGGTTTTTTGGGGAATGCTCGGGTTCATTATTGTTGGCCAATTTATGTATCTTGGAATAATAAAGTCCTCAAGGCCGACTTTGCTGGGTGATTGAAAATGTATGCACGGCTCTCTGCATTCATCCCGCACGGGATTTTGGAAACATTTGCAACCGAACTCAAGTACAACCATGTGCGCATCGATGAGAGAAAATTCATCGGGTTTCTTGTGGTGATGGCAATTGGGGTTGGCGCCATTGTCTCAGTTGCATCATTGCTTTTTGAAATTGCGCACCCTGCAATCGGGTTTATTGGCGGTTTTTTTGGGACGGTGTTCACTACATACCTCCTGCTCCGCCTCAGCTCTGAATCAAAGGGAAAATATGTTGAGAACATACTTCCAGATGCGCTGCAGCTCATCGCATCTAACATGAAAAGCGGGCTCACTACAGAAAGATCGCTCTTTGTTGCAGGAAGGCAGGAGTTCGGGGTTTTGCAATATGAGCTGCGCAATGCTAGCAAGAGAATATCCTCAGGCGAAAAAATAGATGTCGCACTGCGCGGCATTGGGGATGGGATAAATTCCCCCGTGCTCTCAAAAACACTCTGGCTTATTTCGCGCGGGATAAAAAGCGGGGGGCAGATTGCCGACCTTTTGTTCCAGCTCGCGGATGATTTGAAAGAGCAGCAGGCAATTGAGGAGGAAACCCGCTCTAACATATCGATTTACATACTGCTAATATTCTTCTCCGCGGTTTTTGGGGCGCCCATACTCTTTGGAATAAGCTCGTTCATTGTGCAGGTGCTCTCAAAGCAGCTTGCGGAAACGCCGGTGATTGATGCAAAGAGCATGCCGGCAGGCGCGAACCTTGGGCCAATTAAGGCGTTTGCAAGCGGCCAGAAGGGCGCAATAACGCCAGCGTTCATAATGACCTTTTCAATGGCCGCGCTCTTTGTTACAACCATATTTTCCTGCTTAACGATTGGGGTAATAACTACGGGCAAGGAGATAAACGGCGTGAAATACATCATACCGTTGCTGTTAATTGCGTTCATTTCGTTCTTTTCGATAAGGTTTGCGCTGACCCTCTTCTTCGGGAACCTTCTTTAGGTGGGTTGCCTTATATGCCAAAGCCGCCATGGTACCACAAGGAAATATTCCGCATCCTGAACAAGGATGTGGAAACGACTGCAAGGGATGAACAAGGACTTAGAAGAGCCCGCAAGGGAAAACCTGTTGTGCATAATGAGTTTGTGAACCGCGATGTTGCATTCGGGCGCAGAGCCATAATCGCCATGGGAATTTCGGCGCTTGCGCCCCGTGAAATATTCAGGGACTTTAAAGTTGGCGGAAAAATTCCCCACGAATTGAAAGAACAGTTTAATGGGCAATTTTTTGCGGCGCTTGGAAAGGAATTTCTCAGGCACAAAGAGGGGCATTTGAATATGCGCGGGCTGAAAGATAAATTTTTTAGCCAGGCAACTATAAGCCGACAGCCAAATTCAGCAGATAAGGCAGCACTAAATATGGTTTTCCAGGATTATCTGGAATTCATGAACGGGGCATACCGCTACATGGAACAGCATATCAGAAACCAGTGAAACTGATTTTCAAATTTTAGGATAAAAAAATAGGTTTGAGCCAGCGGGATTAACCGCGGGCTCAAAATAATTATGGTGTTTACGCTGTTCCGTTACAGGTTGATACTACTGTTCTTGCAAACCCATCCCTGTCGTTGTAGGTGAATTTGACCTGCAGAGAGTATGTGCCTGCGTTATAGGTTGCTGTCGGCCCCAAATTGATTGGAACTGACTGCGCAATTGTTTCTAATGTTGCGATAGGTGTTGCTGTTGTAGCGACTGCTGAGCCACCCAACGTTCCATTCACATCAACGCCAACATTTGTCAGTTTTGATGCCGTCTGGTTTGACAGAGCCAAGGTAATTACCCCTGGAGTGCCTGCTGCCACCTGATGGTTCGTTATGAGTATTCCTGATGTTGTAGAGCATGTATTTCCTCCAACCTGTGAAGGCTGTATTAGGAACACAAGCGCTGCAATGACTATGACTATGACGACAAGCGCCCAGCCGTAGGTCATCAGATACTCTAGCGCCGATTGACCTTTCTTACTATTTTTTAAAAACACTTCTATCATCCTCCCTTTGTCGAAAAACCCTAATCCCGTGCCGTTAAGAACGGGAAAAGTCTCAATATAATAGAATCCAGTAGTATATAAACGTTTTTGATTTACAGCCCAAACACCGCAAAAATCGGCAATAAACGCGAAACAAGCGCTTTTTAGCCGAATTTGAGGCGAAGGCGCTTCTCAACTGCAGCAGGGGCAAAAGCCTTGATATCTCCGCCATGCTCTGCAAGCTCTTTTACAATGCTTGAAGTGATATAGAAATGCTCGGGGTTTGTCATTACAAACACTGTTTCGATGCTGCTCTCAAGCAGGCGGTTCACTACCGCTAGCTGGAACTCTTGCGGAAAATCCGAGGTTTCGCGCAGGCCGCGCAAAACAACTCCGGCTTTTTCCTTTTTTACAAAATCCACAAGAAGAGAGCTGAATTTTTTCACTTCAATGCTCTTCATGCCCTTTGTGCACTCTTTTATCATCTCAACTCGTTCATCTGCGCTGAAAAGCGGCGCTTTTTTGGGATTCTCTGCAACCGCGACCACGAGTGTGTCAAATAGGTGCAGGCCGCGCTTTATCACATCAAGATGACCGTTAGTGAGCGGGTCGAATGTTCCTGGGTATACGGCTTTCATCAAATCACTTAAGTAGAATTTTGGTAAGTTCTCTTGAAATGCTTTGCGCCTTGCTGCGCAGAGCGGAAATGGGGCAATCTGAATCCACAACAAAGTCGGCTTTCTTTTCCTTTCCATGTGCATGGAGCTGGAATGCGCAGCGCGCGAGGAATTCTTCGCGCGGAAAGCCGCTTTTTAGAGCCCGTGCAATTGCAACATTTTCTTGGCATTTTAGAAGGATTATTTCATCAAAAAGCGAATCCATTCCGGATTCGAATAGCACAGGAACCTCTGCGAAAACTATTTTGCCCTCATGGCGGATTTCTTTTAGCGCCTTGCGCACATGCGGATGGATTATGGAATTTAGCTTTTCAAGCGCGGATTTTGATGAGAATGCTTTTTGCGCGAGCGCTCTTTTATCGATTGTTCCATTACTGAAAACACCGCTGCCAAAGGTTTCCCTCACTTTTGAAAGTATTTTTCCTTTGGTGTAGAGGCGCGAGACGAATTCGTCCGCGTAAAAAACTTTGGAGCCATCCTTTTCAAGAAGGCGGCAGAACGTTGTCTTGCCGGAAGCGAAACTGCCTGTAACTGCGATTAACATAGGAAAATATTGGAAGCAACGTGAATAAATCCCGCACCGGCACCGAAGTCTGATTTTCTTTATAAATGCGTGTCCGTAAATGTCGTTTGGGCGCTTGGAATGCGCAAACAGTTAAAAATAGCTATAGCTATAGTATATAGGTGATTGCATAAACACTACTACAATACAGGTTGAGAAATCCACTGTGACGATTCTGGACAAAGTGAAGAGGAAATACGGCGTGAAATCTTATGACAAGGCGATAAGGAAAATGGCAAGCAAGGAAGTGCGGGTGCCAAAAAGCCTTTTTGGAGCGCACCCAGAACTCAAGCCTTTCAAGAGGGATGAAGATGACTTCCGGGACATCTAGATACGTGCTTGACACCCACGCATGGATAGAATATTTCAGGGGCACAAAAATCGGGGAAAAAATCAGGGAAAAGATTGAAGGCAAAAATTGTATAACCCCGACAATAGTCATAGCCGAAATCGCCGACAAGTACAGCAAAGAAAACTACAAATATTTTGATTCGGACATGGAATTCATTGAAACGAATTCAACCGTAATGGAACTGAACAGGGATGTTGCTAGGGCTGCCGGAAAATTGAAACAGGCAGTCAGAAAAGAATACAAAACCAATTTCGGTCTCGCGGATGCCATAGTGCTTGCTACTGCAAGGTCTGCAAACGCCGTTGTGGTGACAGGAGACTACCATTTCAAAAAACTTAAGAACGTAGAATATATTCAGTGAAGAAATGCAATGTGATGGCAAGCGTGCCTTCGGTTTTAAAGCATTCCGCGCTTTTGTGTTTCTGATGAACCCTGAAATCTTCCGCGAATATGATATCCGCGGCATTGCGGAGCGGGATTTGGACAGTGAAACAGCCGAACTGATAGGCAAAGCATACGGAACTATTATACATAACAAGGGCGGAAAAAATGTTGTTGTAGGAAGGGATAACCGCAAAAGCGGCCCGCGCATTCTCAAATATTTCCTCAAAGGGCTTTTGAGCACTGGAACAAATGTGATTTTCATCGGCGAAATCCCAACGCCCCTGCTCTACTATTCGGTGTACAAACTGGATGCGGATGGAGGAGTTAGCATAACCGCTTCGCACAACCCGCCAGAGTTCAACGGCTTTAAGGCGATGGTTGGAAAGGATGCGATTTATGGGGATGCGATACAGGAAATTAGGAAAATTGCAGAATCAGGAAAATTTGCAACTGCGCAAAATGGAAAGAGCGGAAAAATGAAGAAAAAGAAAATGGACGCGCAGTACCTTGCGGAAATTAAATCAATGGTTAAGATTGGAAGAAAACTCAATATTGTGATTGATTCGGGAAACGGCATGGCCTCAGAACTCGCACCCAAGCTCCTCAGGGGCATGAGCAAGAAGCTAACGTGTCTCTACTGCAAAAAAATACCATCTTACCCAAACCACCTTCCGGACCCGACTGAGGAGAAGAACATCCTTGATTTGAGAAAGAAGGTGCTTTCGCAGAAGGCGGATATGGGGATTGCATTTGACGGGGACGCGGACAGGATTGGTGTGCTCGATGAAAAAGGAAACCAGATTTATGGGGACAAATTGCTCGGGCTCTACGCTGCGGACCTCTTGAAGAGGCAGAGGGGCGCGAAAATAATTTTTGAAGTGAAATGCTCGCAGGGGCTCTCGGAGTGGATTGAACTAAAGGGCGGAAAGCCCATGATGTGGAAAACAGGGCACAGCCTCATAAAAGCGAAAATGAAGGAGGAGAAAGCAGCACTTGCTGGCGAGATGTCTGGGCACATGTTCTTTACGGAAAAATGGTACGGGTTTGATGATGCAATCCTCGCCGCCGCAAAAATAATTGAGATTGTTTCGAATTCTGGGAAAAGCGTTGGAGAGCTTGCAGCGCAGATGCCAGAGTACGCATCCTCGCCTGAGTACCGCGTGGATTTTGCGGACTCTGAAAAGTTCGCATTCATTGAAAAGGCGCGCAAATACTTTGGCGAAAAATACAGTGTCATTGATGTTGATGGCGTGCGCGTGATATTTGAAAACGGGTGGGCGCTTTTGCGCGCATCGAACACGCAGCCGAAATTGATATTGAGGTTCGAGGGGAAAACGGATGCGGATCTTGGGCAAATAAAGGAGAGGTTCCTTTCTGAAATAGCGTCCTTTTCCGGCATAAAAATGGATTTGGGCTAAATTGGTTTTTTGGCATGGCAAGAGTGCCCCTAAGTGCTGCTTTGCCCGAGGAGCCGGATTATTATTATACCTCGGCGTAGAATAAATGGCACAAACAGGTGTTTTTTGGATGGATGAAAAAAGAAGGGCTGCGCTTTTGGGGGCTACAAAAAAGCTGCTGGCGGCAAAAGCGTCCGATGCCGATATTATTGCAAGCCTCTCTGAACTCGGGGTAACAGAAGATGATGCATCTTTACTAATTAGGGAAATTAAGGAAGGACAGGCGCCCACTCTGCCAAAAATCTCGCCGCGCGAAATCGCGCTCGGGCCTGACAAGAGCGCGTGGAAAGAATCTATTGACAAAAGGATTGAGGAAGAAAAGTTAAAACACGTCTCATCCAAATCGCAGGAGGCGCCACAGGAAAAAATGCCTGAAGATGAATTCCCAAAGCACTTCATTTCAAAGGGCAATGGCGAGGAATTCATCCCGCAGCTGCGGCGGGGGGGCAAAGAAGGGATAAAAGAAATAATCGTGGAATCAAAAATAGGGAGCACAAAGCAGGAGACGCAAAACCCAAGGCTGGCAAAGCTTTCACAGGGCAAAAATGAGGGCGATGTGAGCGGGATGCAGATTCCCGAAGGCGAGAGGATTATAATTGAAAAGATTGCGCATCTTGAAGAAAAGATAGATGAGCTTGAGAAGGAAGTTATAGAGGAGAAAAAGAAGAAGGCGCCAAGCGCGCCTGACAAAGCAAAGGCAAAAAAGAAACTCTCGGGGCACTAAAAAATGGCATCGAAAAAAGAGGGCGCAGTTGTAATTGACAGGGTAAAAACAGGGGTCCCCGGGCTTGATGACATGATGGGCGGGGGGATTCCCAAAGGTAACCTGATTGTTCTAAGCGGCGACCCTGGGTCTGGAAAAACAATCATGTGCTGGCAGTTCATACACGAAGGAATTGTCAAATTCGATGAACCGGCGGTGTATGTTTCACTTGAGGAAAGTGAGGAGACGATTTACCAGGGCGCCATACAATTTGGCTGGGACCTGCGAAAGCACGTAAAGGATGGAAAGCTGGTTATTGTAACAATAGAACTTTATGATTTTGAGCGGCTCAAGGCTGCAATTGAGGACAATGTGCGCAAAATAAGTGCAAAGCGGGTGGTTATAGACCCGGGAGTTATTTTCAGGCTGTTTTTTGACCGCGAACTAGATGCGAGGAAGAGAATTGTCGCCCTTGGGAAAATGCTAAAGATTATAGGTACGACAACTGTGATAACAAACGAAATTTCACTAGATAAGCTAACTTCTCTTTATGGGCTTGAGGAATATGTCGCTGACGGAGTGATACTTCTCTACCACACCAAGATAAAGAACAGGTTTGTCAGGAGCATTGCTGTGCTCAAAATGAGAAACACAGATATTGCAGAGGCGCTGCGCCCTGCAAAGATAACTGATAGCGGGATTACAGTGCTTGACAAATCAGAATTGTTTGAGGATGTGGGATGAATGCCCGAAACAAGAGTCGGCAATAGAAGCCCGGCGAAAAAAATTGGCAGTGCCAAAGGCGAAAAAAATAAACCTGTGAAAATCCCTGCTTCCTTCCCCGAAAAGTCTGAAAAAATCCGCGATGGCGCGCTTCCAAAAGGATTGGAGAACCCCAACTGGAGCGGCGAGAAGATAGAGGAAATGCTAAGCAGGGGAAATGCTGACAAAGTCAGGGTCAATGATGCGCTCTCGGAAATTGAATATCCCTTCACGCTTCTGCTGCTAATCAATGCGGCGGAATATTCTGAAATGAAAAACACGGTTGTAGAAAAATTCTGGCAAAAAAATGGAATAATTTACATAGGGCTCAATTCTGGGTATGCGGCGATTCGAAAGGAGATTTCGAAAACCGGGAAGGGAATGGACGGGCTCTTTTTCATTGACATGGTTTCTGTTGAATCCGGCGCGAAAACCGAAAAAAGCGAGAATGTGGCATATCTAAGCTCGCCTCTTGATCTCACAGAGTGCCTTATCGCTGTTGAGAAAAAGCTTGGGGAGTTCGCGGCAAGAAAACCGATAGTTGTGCTTGACTCTGTTTCAACGCTGCTGATTTATGCGGACCCGCATTCTGTTGAGAAGTTTATACATTCGCTTCTTGTTAAGGTGAATTCGTGCAGTGCGGGGGCGATTGTTCTGAGTTCGGGAGCGGGGGAGCACGAGGGCGTTACAAACACTATCGGGCAGTTTTTTGAGAAAATTATAAGGATGTAGTGCCCGAATTTGCCCCTGGCTTTTTAGGCTCACGGCTTTAATGAATATTTTCCTTCAAAGGAACGCAAGAAAGATTCTGCCGCATCGGTTTTGAGGCTTTGCATCTTTATTGAGGCATCACCAGCGGAAACATGATAGAGACTCTCTTTTAGCTTTTCAACTAATTTTTTTGCTGAAAGTATGTCTGAATTCATGGACTTTATTTCGGATGAAACCCCTATTGCGGCAATTGACCGCTGCACTTTTTGCAGCTCTGCTTGCAGCTTGTTTGTTTCCCAGAAATATTCAGTGAAAAAGTCCTTTGCAAGGAATGATTTGAGCGCTGCGATTTTCTTTTCGTCTTCGCCAACCTTAAGCTGGATTTTGCCGCTTGAGATGAAATCTACGGCCTTTTGAAAAAGTGATTTGCAGCTGGCGCCGTTTGGGTCCGCGACAAATGCGGAAAAGGGTGATGAGAGAAGCATTGGGATTAGCTCTTTTTCCTTTTGTGTGAGTGCATCGCTGCTTTCAGAAATCTGGAAGAGGCGCTTTAGCACCTTTTCAAGGGGCGCTATTTCAGAATTGAACCTCGAGACAATTTCCGCCTTTTTTTCCTCAAGAGAGAGGGCTTCCAGTTCGAAGCGCTTTAGCTGCTGGGCATCCGCCGAAAGCGATTTGGAAGAGAGCTTGCGCTCAAGTTCGGTTATTTCGTTCTCCTTTTCAAAAATAGCCCTTTTGAATTCGGATGCTTTTTGCTCTGTGCCCGAAATTTCAGATTCCTTCTTTTTGATTTCTTCAAAAATCATTTTTAGAGAATTGAGTTCGGCGTGCTTTTTTGAAAATGCCGCAGAGTGCAGCTCCTCTAGGATTGCCGCGAGTTCTTGCAGGCTCTCGCCTATTGTTTTCACTTCATCACGAAGCATTAGGCGCGCGAGCGCGATATTTTTCCAATAAGGCATCAAATCGGTTGAAACAGCCCTTATTGCAATCTGGGTGTAAGCCCTAACTGAAGCGGCGTCAATTTTTTGGGGCGGCATAAGCTTATTGGAAATCCCTTTCAGGTGGCGCGCGAGGTTTTTTTGTGAAGTCGAAACTATCTGCCGATAGGTTTTGTTGCCCTCATCGACCTTTATCTGGTGCTCTTCTAGCGCGGCAGAGTTCTTTGAAAGGCTGGAAATCAGGTGCCGGATTTCTGCAAACTTTTTGGAGGCAAAGTCTGTGAGGGCTGCGTCATCGGCGGTGATTTCTTTTTCAAAAAGGACGTGCGCTTCCTCTAAAGAGACCTCAATTAATGCCGGTTTTTTCTTGCCAAAAAACAGCGCCAAAATGGATTCTATTAGCCCCATGAATCAATTGCATTGTAAAATGTTTTAAGCTAGGATGCTTTGGCAAAATCCGCACCGGCACCGAGCCCTGAAAATGCATTAAAAAGGAGCCATTGCAAAGGGTTCATATGCACTGGAAAGAGAAGATGCAAGAGCTTGCAGCGGAAGCAAAAAAAAGGGACGATTTTGTGGTTGTGCACCACTATGATGCGGATGGGTGCAGCTCTGGCGCAATTATGTTTCGCGCACTTGAGCGCGCTCTCAAAAAGGTTCAGAGGATGTGGGTTAAGCAGCTCTATAAGGAAACCATTTCTGAAATCCGCGGCCTTGGGAAGAATTATGTTTTTGTGGATTTTGGCTCTGCACAGCTCGGATATTTGAAAGAGGAGTTCGGGGACGATCTTTTCGTTTTCGACCACCACCAGAAAACTGTGGTGCAGCACCCAAACCATTTCTCGCCATTCGATTATGGGATAAACGGGGGAAATGAAATAAGCGCTTCAGGGATTGCATTTTTGTTTGCAATGGAAATGGATGAGCAAAATATTGATTTGCTCCCGCTCGCAATTGTTGGCGCTGTTGGGGATGTGCAGGATTTTTCCGGGAAATTGACTGGGCTCAATTCTGAAATCGTGAAAATGGGAACTGAAAGTGGGGCGCTCCGTGTGGAGAATGATTTGCGGCTCTATGGCAGGGTTTCAAGGCCGCTTGTGCAATTTCTCATGTTTAGCACTTCACCAATGCTTCCAGAGCTCACGGCAAATGAGCAGAATTGCGCAAAGTTTTTGCGGGGCGCTGGGATTGAAATGAGGCAGGGAGAGAAGTGGAGAACATACATTGACCTCTCATTAGAGGAGAGGAAAACTCTTTCGACCGCATTGATACTTCACCTAAGCGGCTTCAATGTGCCGGAGTGGAAAATAAAGGAACTATTTGGGGAAGTGTATGATTTTCCGCGGGAAGATAGGAAGAGCCCGCTTAGTGAAGCGAAAGAATACAGTACATTGCTTAATGCCTGCGGCCGCCATGGAAATGCTAACATAGGAGTTGCGGTCTGCCTCGGAGACCGAGGCGAAAAGTATTCGGAGGCGCTCTCGCTTATGCAGGAGCACAGAAGGCAGCTGCGCGCGGGGATTGAACTAGTTGCAAAGAACGGGGTTTTGGAGGAGGAGAACTTTTATTTTTTCGATGCGGGCTCGGAAATTAAGGAATCGATTGTGGGAATTGTTGCGGGGATGCTTTATGGCTCGAATCTGATACAGACAAATAAGCCAGTTATTGCAATCGCGGTCAATGATGACGGGTCGCTAAAAATTAGCGGGCGCGCAACCAAGGACCTTGTATCGGCAGGAATAAATTTGGGAATGGCTTTTCGCGAGGTGTGCGAGAATATTGGAAATGATGCCCAAGGGGGCGGTCACGCTGTTGCTGCCGGCCTCAAGCTTAAGCCAGAGAACAGGGATATTTTCCTGCGAAGGCTCAACCAAAAGCTTGGGGAGCAGTTGGGAAAACCGAGTTCTTGAGGCAACCGCAAGGCAATTAAACAGGGCGGGCGTTATTCCTTCGGATTAGAATGGCTCTTGATGTCCCGCCGCTTTACATTGTCACACTGGCGCTTTCTTTTGTTGAAGCCGCGTTTTTTCTCGCCGCCGCCAAAGGGCTTTCGTTGCTCGCGGAAAAATATGTTGGCGGCAAGGACGCCGCACGTGCGTCCGTGGGTTTCATGCTTGCCGGAATGCTTTATTTCCTATATAAGCTGGTCTATTTCCTCATGAATTACCTCAACCTCCCAATCAGGGGATATTATGGGCAGCTGCTTGCGCATGCAATCCTTTTTGCCGCAGGGCTTGTGTTCCTTTCCGCGGCAAACAAACTTGCAACAGGGATGGTGAGCAGAAGTGCTTCCTGAAACAATTGCCATTCTTGCAGGCGTGTTGCATCTTTCCGGCATGGCGCTCCTTGCCGAAGGCGCCATGAAAATCGCTGCCTCGATGGAAGTAAATTATAGAAAGGGTTTGGCGGTGCCGGTATTTGTGCCGGGAACGAATCTGCTTCTGGCCCCCCACATGATTGTTGCAGGAACCGCGGGAATGATTTTCCTTTCCATGACATACCTTTATTTTGTGGGAAGGCCTGATTTAATGTTAAACGGCAGCAATCGACTTTACGGAACAATTGGCTCATTTGCCGGCATGGCACTTATAATGTACGGGGTTTCATTTTTCAGGAAAAGCACTGCAAGGCGGGTAAAAAAATGAAAAACTTCGGACTGGCATTGGTGTTTGTTTTGATACTCTCGGCACTGATTGCCGGAAACTGGAACAGCACTGGCAAGGCAGTGCTTGATGACTCGTCCGCAGTTCTTTTAGTGGACACGCCACATTTCTACAATATTTGCATATTGTTAGCGGTATCATTGGTAATTGTGGCGTGGAGATACAATGACATTGCAATAAAGGCGGGCGTGTGAATTGGCAAAGTTTGGAAGAGTGAACCTGATGGCATTCGCCTCTGTGCTGTTCGCGGGAATACTATTGGGGTTCGTTGCCCATGAGGCATTCCACGTGCTCACAATCAGCGAGCCTTCGAAACTCACGATTTATTTCGGCGCCAATGATTTCTCGGCGTCGGTGTGCTGCCTTGACGGAGACGCCAATGCGCTCGAGGCATTTGCATACGGCCTGCAGTTTTTAACGATGCTTGGATGGATTTATTTGAATAGAAAATTGATGTTTAGTTAACGGTTAAAAAATTGGGAATGGCGCCCTGAACCGGATAACCTATTGCCTCTTTGCAACGCGGATCTTTTCCTTTGCAAGCTCCTTGTGCTCGCCCTCTTTCATCAGAAGGACATCGAGCCGCTCCTCAAGGCGATCCATGCGGCCCTTGAGCCCATGAAATTCCGAGTGCCTTGCCTTGTTGAGGTGCTCGATTGACTGCCGCACTTCCTCATCCGAGCGCCGCAACTCGAGTATTTTTTTGAGCAGCTTCTTGTTTGAGAACCTGTAGAAGTAAACGAGCGCGCCGCTGAATGCTACGAATCCAACCGCAATGAGTCCTGCTTCAACAACAGTTATTGGCATTTCATTCCTCCAGACCAAGTATGTGCTCAAGCTTCTGCTCAAGCGTCGTGCCAGTGCTGCGAAGCACGCTTCCGCGGCGCTTCCCACGCTGGTGTAAAGAGTACGAAATAACCATTATAAACACTATTGCGGCGGCGGTTCCAAGAATGGTCACGAGCACGGTTGAATCGATGTTCGCGGTCTTCTCAAGCGCATCAATGTCATAGGAGAGATCTGATATATCGCCGAGCACATCAGTAACGCCGACATTTAAGTTCGTGAAATTGTTGTTTGCCGCACTTCCCTGCAGGATTGCAAGTTTGGCCCTTGCACGCTCAAGCTTTTGCAAAAGCATGTCGGTTCGGTACCCTGAAGATGTTTTCTCATCGATTCTTTTTTCAAGTGCGTCAAGCCTTGAGCTTATGTCCGCAAGTGTTGTGCTGAAATATTCCTCAGGAGTTGAGAGCACAAATGCGCAGGACGCATTCGCCTCAAGGGTTTTGAGCCGCAGCCTTGCCTTGGCATTGTACTGGCCCTTTGCAACATCAAGCGGGATGAATACCGAAGCCGGCTTTTCAAAATCGTTTTCCGGCCTTATTGCAACTGGAGAACTCGAAACACCGTACTTTTGGCCAATGCTATCCTCAACCCACCATGTGAGGTCTACATCCTCATAGTAATCCCCCATGTTCTTTGCAAATATTTTGAAATCGAAGGGCTGGCCCGAAGCCGCGCTCTTAAGAGGGCAGGCCACTTCCAAATCATAGCGCAAATTGCCTTCGATATCGATTTTCGTTGTGTGGATATCGTAGGTTATTTTCTTGTCAGGGGATGAAAGTGTGACCGTGACAAGGTATGTTCCTGCAAGCACGGGGGTCCACTTCTGGGCAAACTCCACATGGCGTGAAAGGCCCGGGGATAAGCCAAGAGCACTTTCCTCGGAGTAGAATGCAAGCTCGCGACCGTGAGATATTTGTACGCCAATCAGAAAACTCGTTGCCTTTGGAATTCCGTGCGAAACAAGAATGGAAATCGTTGAGGGCTCGCCGATTTTGAGCGGTTCAATTTTGAGATTGCGTGTCGCCGCCTTAAGGCCCTCGCTTCCAAGCCCGCCACCGCCGCCCCCTCCACCGCCGCCACCGCCTCCGCCGCCAGAACCGCCGCTTCCGGAGCTTCCGGAATCGCCCCCGGTGCTTACCGCCTCGACAACAAATCTGCCTAGGCTATTTGAGTCGCTCTCGGAGCCGCATGTGAATGCGGATGTTGCGGAGTATGTTCCAAGAGTGCCGGGCGCTAAAAAAGTGAAAATGTATTCGCCAGAGCCGATGCCACTCATTGCCTGTGATGCATGAAGTGTTGAGGAATCCGGCTTGAAAACAGAAACCATGCCATTAATGTCATTGAAATCATTGCCATCGGTGTTGCGGACAAGATTGCGTATTGTGACCGTGTCTCCGGGGTTGTAGGATGTGTTGTTGTTCACAAAAGAGATGCTGATGCCAAAGTCCTTGACGTAAACGTAATCGTTGAAGTCGTATGTGTTGCTAGAGTTTAGGTCAACTGCATGGATTGCAAGTTTCCATGTGCCGTTCTGGTCAAAGTTCGCTGAGAGCGTGTAATTGCCATCTCCGGAATTGGAAAAATACCCAAGAGAGGTTGCGCTGTTTGGCTTAGTGAAAAGCACGGTGACATTGGAATCAGGATTTGCCGTGTTTGTCGGGAGGTTGAGAACCACCACATTGAGTGTTTGGCTGCCGGTTGCCGCCATGCACCGTTCTGCGGAAAGTGCGGCGGTAATGGAGGGGCTGCTTGGGCGCACCCATGTGAGCGAGGATGTGTCAGAGTCTGCAAAGGCTGCGGATGCGAAGAGCACTAGGGCTATAGCCGCAAAGGCCAGTTGCGCGGATTTCATTGCAGTAAGAGTACCACGTGCGTTATAATAATTGGTTTCGGTTATCGGAAATGCGCGCGGACAAAAGATGGCGGATTAGGAAAATTAAACTGCCGTTAAAGAGCAGATTTTTCACGAATGCTTTTTTAAGGCTTTTTGGCTTCCAATTAAAGAGTAATTGGAATGTTTTACCCTGACAAAAACAAAATTGTTGGATTGCCCTTAGTTGCAGCCATTTTTTTCATCCTGATTCTGAGCGGCTGCGTGCAGCAGCCAGCGCAAACAGGAGCGCAGGACCAGAATGCAAATGGGCAGCAGAATCAGGCACAAACAGCCCCATCAAGCATAATTCCGCCCGAGAACAGGCTTGACCCTTCGCAGTACGCCGTAAGGCAGAGATATTTCCAGGAAGCGTTCCAGCCGGACAGGGAGAATTATGACCTTTTCGAAAAGGCCGCGGTGTTCCTCAAAAAACCAGTGTCTGAGATGCCGAACTATTTTTCACTTAATTCCGAAAGCGAAATTTTTTCAGAGTTGCCAAAAGTGCCTGCAGATTTTAGTGAAGTTGCGTTCCTGATTGCAAACGGGGACAATTATGCGATTGGGGGTTTTACTGATGATTATTACAAGCAACCGGAGTTCTATCCGGGGTTTAAGGAAGGCGGAATAAAATTCTGGACTGAGCCCGACCCGAAATATTGGGGCACGGGAGGGTATGGGGTATATCCATCTGAGCAATCTGACATGCTGAGCCTTTCCGGAAGGTCAGATTTTAGTGCGGTTGCGTTCTTTTACAGCGGGTATGGCGTGCAGACATATCAGGGAGTCACAATAATTCCTTCAAGCGAAACGCTTGAGCGCTTTGAAGTTGAGATAACGCCTAACACGTTCCTGCTCGAGTCCACGTTCCCGAAATTCAAGAAGAATTGGGCGCAGAGAATTGAGATAACCGGCAAGGTAAAGCCAGGAACACCCCCAGGAGATTATGAATTGAAGTTCCTTGTTGTTGCACCGCCAAAGGAAAAGAAGGAGGAGTGGAAATTCAAATATAGGAACATATACTTTGATGCGGCATCGAGCATTGCCCCATCAGGCGCCCCGATAAAATTTACAATCAAAGTAACGAAGTGAACAAACACAAAGGAATATAAATAACATTATTGTTAGTATAACGATTGTTAAGTGAAATTGGTGTGATGATGAAGATAAAAAATTTGCTTGTTTTGGCGGTACTCGCAGCAATTTTTTTGCCGATTATTGCCCTTGCCGCAAGCAACGCAACAACAACAATGACATGGGTTGTGCCAGCAAACAAGAGCTTTACTGTGACTTATGGCTCGACATGCAGCCAGACAGCGTTTTATTTTGTTGAAAGCACATGCGGCTTTGACTCGGATGTTGACGGCAACGGCGCAAGATGCCTGCCTTATCCGGATTCTGAGGCCGCGGGAACTGTGTGCCAGAGCGCCTCAGTCGCGCCAATACTTATAACAAACAACGGGAATACGTCGTTCAATCTTGACGGCAATTTCACATCGGCCTTCACAGGGGTTGACACTAATCTTTTGCTGAAGGTGTGGATGGGAACGGGGGGAGGCTGCGGAACAAGCGGGCTTGGGGGATGGGCGGAATCTTGCACTGTTACAGTCGCCACAAATCCGGTTACATCCACCACATGCAGGAATTACAATGCACTCAATGATCTTAATGCGGGAAGGCTGACAACATCTTTGGCTGCTAACGATTCAAACCAGTTGTGCTTCTCAGGGGATTTCAACGCCGGCTTTGGCAACGGGATTTCACAAGGCTCGCACGCGAAGGACTTCAACTTAACCGCAACATAGTGGCATTGAATATTTTTGAATTCCGGAAATTTTTTCATTGCCTGATTTCACTCAGTTTCTAGGGAAATCTCAATCAACGGCTTATCGGATGATACAAGCCCCGCGTCAAAATAAGGCAGGTTTTTTCTTGCGGCTATTGCGTCCCATTCTTCTGAAGCGCTTTGGGAAGGGCGGGCTGCAAAAATTTTAATCGTGTGGGTTCCTTGTGCATTGGCAATAATATTCACTTGCACTGGCCTTGCCCAACTGCTTTCAAATGACGGGAAGGAAGGGCCAAGAAGGAATTCCCCCTCTGAAAGCCTCACCGAAAGGTTTGCATCCGCACTATCCGTTTCTGCACGCAAGGCCATGCCCTGATATGACCTTACCCCAAAGCCTGAGTGCACAAAGAAGGTCACAGTTGATTCCTTATTAGCGGATGCGGATATTGATTTTTTCACGGGGAACGAACCATAACCGTATGCCGCCCAGTGGGTTGGCGAAGGATCTGACCAGTAATTGATGCCTGAAGAAAGGAAGGAAGGATAGAACTCTGGCTGAAGGTAATATTTTTTTGAAAAAAAGGACTCATCCGGGGTGCCGGTGTTCAGGTAATGTGTAACCACCGCATTGAAATCATCCGGTGGCGATGGAAGCTGCGAAAATACCGCGGGCGTGAAGCCGTAGGATTTTCTTTGCTCCGAAAGCGGGTTTTGGGCGGGATTTTCTGAAACAGTGCCGGATTGCTTGCCTGCGCCCTGTTGCGCTTCACCGGGCAAAAAAAAAGCGCCAAGTGCAATTGCGCACAAAACCAGAAATATTGCAATTGGGATTTTTTGGCTCAATGGCAGCACCTCACGACGCTCCGCCCGTGCTGGTTACATTCCTGTCCTCACGCAAGCCCTGCGCGGCGCCAATGAAATCGCTCCACAAAAACACATTAAGGTCCTGCGTGCCGGCGGTGTATGTGGCTTTGCCAACGTTTTGTGAACCGGAGTTCACATCGATGCAGGTGCCGCCAAATTCCCATCGCGCCTGCAAATTACTTGTATTCCCCTGAGCGCCCGGGTTTGCGTAAAGGTAGTTGACGTCGGTTTCCGAAAGTTCCCTTGTGTAGATTCGGACTTCGTCCATTGCTCCGTTGAAGTCTTGGTGGCCGCAGCTTGGGGTGGAGTCCCCTGGGCTAAATGGGATGTAGTTCCAGCATCCTCCTGCGAGGAAGAAGTAGTTTGAGTCCCATTTTCTGAAGCTTAGGTTTGTTGCGTTTGTTGCCGCGAGGTTTCCGTCAAAATACATTTTTCCTCCGGCGCTTGAGTATGTGAGTGTGACGTGGTGCCAGCCTGTTATTTCGGACATTGCCTGATAAGTGAGTGCGGAGTTGGCGTCGTATGCGTCGAGTTCGAATGCCCTTACTCCGCTGTTGTATTGCAAATCTTTTCCATATGCCACTTTGATATATCTTATGGGGCGGTTTGCGAGGTAGTAAGTGGTAAGACTAGGGTCTGAATTCAATCCGCCGGGTGCTGGGTCTTCGATTTTTGTATATGTGACATCATCAGTTGATGTTTCGACCTGCACGAATTGTGGATACCTATCGTCTGTGCCAACTGATTGGCTTATCCTTCCGAGGTTGTGTGATGCGCCCAAATCAACGGTTATGTTGCCGTCGACGTTGTTTATGAATATTATTTTTCCGGGGCCTTCGCTAAAGCAGTTCCCGAATTCGCCGTCAATCCAGTCACGCGAATCGCACAATCCATTAAGTGTTTCGTTGGCTATTACGCTCGCGCCCCTGTTGTAGTGCGCCAAATCCGTTGCACCTGAAAAAATGTTGGCAACAAGCCGGTTACCGTCCAAAACAACTGCAAAACCATTCGCTTTCGCAACCTCGGTAAATGTTTCATCTGCCTCGAATATTGTCTCAATTGTGCCATTCCTGTCTATATACTGTATCGGCTTGAGAAACAAAACCCTATTGCTATTATTCGAATCCGCCCTAAACCAAAAAGAAACAGACGCATTCCCATCGCCCGAAATCGGAACAACCATATTCACATCACCAGAATCAATATTCATGCCGTTTGCACGGTCAATTCCACTAAAGCCCAGAGCATTCCCTGAAACGCCGGCAGTGACAATGCCGTAGTTGATATCGGCATTGTTTCCGTTTCCCGAAATATCCGCATCAATGCCTGAAGCGGAACACACAGGGGCCCAGCCGTCATATAACATCCCCGCCTTGAGCTTGAGGGTTGAGGGCAGAACAGCGTTCAAATCAAGCGAGATGTTGAGGTCATTTGCTTCAGTGCTCTGGTTGTCGTAAACAAAGAACGGGATTGTGGATGTCTGGCCTTCGGGGTTCACGCCGTTTGCATCCGCGGTCCCGCCGCTTGCGCTTGCCTCGAAATAGCCCTTATCACAGCTTGTTCCGGCATCAATGCTGCCCTTGCCCTGTGTGCATCCGGAGGACGGCAATGAAAGCGTGAAGCTGTAATCCGCGGCGCCCCCCGCCTGAGTGGTTATTGTCCTGTCAGTGCCATTTGTCACGTTTGCATCGGTGTTTGCACCGTCCCCGCGCAGCCGCAGCTCATAGTCCTGCGCAACGGTTGAGCGCACAATCCATGATGCATTGTAGCTCTGGTCCTTGCCTATTGTCGAGCTCTGCGGCTGCGAGCCCGATGCAATGTAGAGTGGAGAAGTTGAAACGGTGTTCATGTCGACCCAGTTCGAGCAGCCAGAGCCCACGCAGTACTGCAGGTTCGTGTCCACAAGCCCGCAGTTGTTCGTGGAGCACGTGGTTGTGCCGCTAACGAGGAAATTCGTGTCCACATTTATCGTTGTGTTGCCGTCCGATGGCGGGTTTGCAATTGAAAACGAGAGGCTGCCGTCCGCAAACCTCGTGCTGAAAACCGCGACAATCGCCTGCTTGTTGTCGTGTCGATTGGTTCCTGTTGTCGTCTGGCCAAGAACCGCGACATCGTAGGTGTGGCTTGAGGCATCGGCAATGTTGAAGCTGTCGAAAAGGGCGGCAAACAGCCTATCCGCGCCTTCCGTGTTTGCAACGGCGTTCCATGATGTGAGCTCGGTGCCGCTGCTCTGCACCCTCACATTCGAGCCCTCCCTTGCAGTCACGCTTACCTTGTTGCTTGCCGGCGTCCCAAGTGCATTGGCAAATGCAGCGCCGTAGAATGCCACAACGTTGCCGTCGGCGGCAAGGCTCATTGAGAGCGTGGACCTAACTGAGGTCGAATTCGTTATCGCGTATGTTTCGTTCACCACATTTGCATCGCTGTTCTTGAACGCGCTCATGCGCAGTATGAAAAGCCTGCTCGAGCTGTGGTCATCCGAACTGTCTCCCTGGAACCTGAGGCTGTAAGTCTTCGATGAAGCCGATGGAGCCTGGAGGACGTGCAGCACGCTCAGCACGGACTGGTCAGCAGTGTTCTCCCCGTCCCTTTCCACAAGCGCAAGCTGCGATGAACCGTCATGCAGCTCCATTCTAGCCACGTTATTTCCGGCAGCATCAATAAGTATCCTAGAGTTACTGAACACCAGGTAATCGCTCGTGCCGTCCGGAGTGAAAGTTATCTGGGCGCCCACGTTCGAGGAAAATGTGTCGTTCATGTTAGAGAGCGCATCGGTGTCCTCCACATATAACCAGTCGACATTCTCCGTGAGCGCATCAAGCGGTATCGCCATTAAAAATATCTCGTCGTATGTGCAGGTGTCGCTTGACACAAGGCACTGGCCGTGCAGGTCTATGTCCTCGCCATTCACCGCGGTCCACTTTGTTATGGCAGAGTATACCCACTGGTCCGTGCTTGCTCCCTGGTTCTCCTGTTGCTCGAGCACATTTGTGAACTGAGAGCCCCCGTGGCGTATCACGGTCTGGTCGCGTGCCGAGCCATCGCTCCCCTTGACATGCACCGAGGCGAAAATCATGTAATTGGCATCAGTGGTGAAGCTTGCCGCAGGAATTGACACCAAAACTTCGGGCGTTGCCGTGGCAACGGAGTTTGCGGTCCTAGTGCTCGCAATGAGAACGCCTATGTCGCCAGCGAGGTTGCGTGCTATGGCAGAGCTTTCGCCAAATTCGAAAAGCAGCGCGTGCCTTCCGGGGGTGAAGACCTGGCTTGTCTCAAAGCCTGTTTTGGCGCACTGATAGTCCTCGAAGACGGCGGTAATCCCGTCCCATGCAACTGTCTTTTCGGCATCCCCGCATTTTAGCGAGAGGAACTTCAAGTCCTCGGTTTCGGAGTCCGAACTCCATGTTGTCCCCTCTATGGGGGTAATCCTCAGGTCGGCTTTTCCCTTTGTTGTAAATCTCACAACCCACTCCCCGCCCACCACTGGGTAGCTTTGCACGTTCACAACGGTTATTTCCGCACCCCCGTAGGCGCTGAAGCTGTTTGCGAGGAACGTTATCGAGTCGGGACTTTGGGCGAATTCAATTTCCGTAGCAACCCACTCCGTTGCGCAGGAAGAGGACCCGAAATCCCACCCATCGCACTTCATTATGGCGTTTACAGGCCCGGTGGTTGGAAGCGTTATTTCCGCGCCCACGCCGTCTGGGGAGTCAACCGCAACAACGGGCGTTGAAAATGACCCGTGCGCGAGGGGTTCGCCGTCCTCCCGCAGCTGCAGTTCCCTTATGCGAAGCATCCTTTTGAAATCGCCAAAGCGCACACGCCCCTCTTTTCCGCCAGCCGCAATGAAACCGAGCTCCGCATCCTGCTCAAAATAGGAGCTTTTGAGGCTTTTCACAAAAAATTTCGGCTGCCCCCTCTTCCCAAGGATATTTGCAAAGAATTCCCTTACACTTTCCTCGCCAAATGTCCCAAATGCGTATATACCAAATTCTGAAACTGAAACCATTTCCTCATCGCCAATCTCGGTAATCTTCTCCCAGTTTTCGCGGCAATCACCGCGTTCCTGTTCTTGGCAGAAGTAAAGGGCGGATGACTTTTCTGGCACGGCAAGAATTATGTCCACTTCCGAATAGGTGGCACTCGAGGTTATTGAAAAAGCGGACACGGGCTCGAAAAATCTTTTCATGAGAGGTGAAACCTGCAGTTCGGAATATTCTATGAGCGTTGCATTTGAATCCACAACAAGCCCCGTAAACATCGCATCCTCAATCGCCTCGTTTCCGAGGAATTCTATTTTCGCAGAATATGTTCCAGCGGGAACCGCTGCAAATTCAGCGCCCGAATCAACCAAATCTTCATCCGAACCAAAAATGCTCAGAGCGGAAAATACGTTAGACGGCCTGAGGTAGTATAACGTTTCCCCTTGCAACGGCTCATCTTGCTGAGGGACAACTGTGTTTTCATCAAGTATTTGCTCATCGCTTGGCGGAAGTTCGTTAAGCACACTTACGACGAGGCTGCCCGCATAGCAATTGGAATCCTCGCATGCGTTCGCGGTAAGTATGTATGGGCCATTTGGCGCACTCAGGGTATTGAGATCTGCAGAAAGCGTATTTTCCAAAAGCGTGCCGTTGAAGTCCTCGCCATTGAAGCTAAACCACTGGGCCGTGACATTTATGAAGTTCTGCAATGAAACAATCACAACCTGCACTCCGCTTATGACCTGCTCTGCTAGCGGAGTTACAAAAATAAGTGACCTAGAAGAAGGCTGAAGCGGCTCTTCTATGGCTTCGGGCGGAGTTGCGTTTTCGTCTGGTGGCGGCAAAGTGTCAACATTTGGAGGAATTGTGTTCTGGTCTTCCGGAGGCAGAGGAGTTGCTTCGCCGTTCAAGTCCACTTCCCCGCCTCCTAATGGAACCGGGTTTTGGTCTTGTGGAAAAACTTCGGTTCCGCCTTCAAGGGAATTGGCATCAATGGCATTTAAGTCCTGTGAATCTGAAAAAGCGGATGCAAGCATTATTATGAGAAATGCCACTGCCAAAAGCAGGTAACGCATGCTAACATAACTATTCTAAAATTTTTAAACCCGAAGGGAAGTGATTGGCGGGCGGATATTGCAATTTTGGCAATTTTGCCTTATTTGTTCTTTTTTCCAATCTTCGTCTTTTTCCCCTGTTTCTGCGCCTTTTTCTCCTTAAGTGCCGCCTGCGCCGCCGCAAGGCGCGCAATCGGAACCCTGTAAGGCGAACACGAGACATTGCTTAGGCCGATGCGGTGGCAGAATTCAACTGAAGCCGGATCGCCTCCATGCTCTCCACAAATCCCTATATCCATTTTAGGGTTCACTGCTCGCGCGGAATTAACGCCCTCAATCATTAGCTTCCCAACGCCTTTCTGGTCGATTGTCTGGAACGGGTCGGTTTCGAGTATCCCTTTCTCAAGGTATGCCTGTATGAATTTTCCGGCATCGTCTCGCGAAAACCCAAGGGTTGTTTGCGTTAGATCGTTTGTTCCAAAAGAAATGAAATCAACTTCCTTTGCGATTGTCTCTGCGGTTACGCACGCGCGCGGAACCTCAAACATCGTTCCGATTTTGTACTTTATTTTTCCTCTCACATTAAGCCTTTCAGCCACCGCTTCGATTATTTTCTTCTGGTCGGTGAATTCCTTCACATTTCCAACAAGCGGGATTTCTATTTCAGGAACAGGAACAATGCCTTTTTCCTTCACATTAAGCGCCGCTTCAAATATTGCAGTTGCCTGCATTTCTGTAATTTCTGGGTAAGTTATCCCAAGCCTGCAGCCGCGGTGGCCAAGCATTGGATTGAACTCGTGCAGCGAAGAGGAAATCTCCTTTACCTTTTCAAGCGGGAGATTCATCTCCTGCGCAAGCGCCGCCATATCGCCCTCTTCTTTTGGCAAAAATTCATGAAGCGGCGGGTCTAGGAGCCTTATGATTACAGGAAGGCCGTCCATTTCAGTGAATATCCCTTCAAAATCCGAGCGCTGGAATGGCAGGAGCTTATCAAGCGCCTTGCGCCTCCCTGTTTCATCGCGCGCGATAATCATTTCGCGAACCGCCTTAATCCTCTCGCCCTCAAAGAACATGTGCTCAGTGCGGCAGAGGCCGATTCCTTCCGCTCCAAATCCACGCGCAACTTTTGAGTCGTGGGGCGTGTCCGCGTTTGTGCGTATCCCTATTTTGCGGTACGAATCCGCCCACTTCATGAGTGTGCCAAAATCCCCCGAGAGCGATGGCTCGACCAAAGCGAGCGATCCTTCGAATACTTCTCCTGTGCCGCCGTCAAGCGAAATATAATCGCCCTCACGCAGCACCATTTCCTTTTTTGGAATTGACATTGTGTTCTTCTCTTCTGAAACCACTATTTCTTCGCATCCCGCAACGCAGCACTTTCCCATTCCGCGTGCAACAACTGCAGCGTGCGAAGTTTTTCCGCCGCGCGCTGTGAGAATCCCCTGCGCCGCGTGCATTCCTTCAATATCCTCCGGGCTTGTTTCCATTCTTACAAGGATTACTTTTTCACCCAAATCAACCATTTCAGTTGCCTTCTCCGCACTGAACACTATTTTTCCGACAGCGGCTCCGGGAGAGGCCGCTAAGCCCTTTGCGAGCAGGTTTGCCTTCTTCTTTGCATCGGAACTTATCTGCTTGTGAAGGAGCTGATCTAGCTGCTCAGGCTTTACGCGCAGCACCGCCTCTTCTTTTGTAATGAGCTTTTCATTTGCCATGTCCACTGCGATTTTTACGGCGGCGTGCGCCGTGCGCTTGCCGCTTCTTGTTTGCAAAAGGTAGAGATGGCCGCGCTCGAATGTGAATTCGAAATCCTGAACCTCGCGGTAGTGCTTCTCAAGCTTCTCGTAAATCTTCACAAGCTCGGCGTGCATTTTCGGGTGCGTTTTTTTCATGTAATCTATGGGGTGCGGAGTGCGAATTCCCGCAACAACATCCTCTCCCTGCGCATTCACCAAAAATTCTCCGTAGTGCTCTTTTTCTCCAGTAGCTGGGTTTCTTGTAAATGAAACTCCGGTGCCTGAATCATCGCCCATGTTTCCAAAAACCATTGCCTGAACATTCACAGCGGTTCCCGCATCGCTTCGCAAATTGTTTATGCGCCTATATGATATTGCGCGTGGGGAATTCCATGACTCGAACACCGCATTTACCCCCATCTCAAGCTGTTTTATGGGGTCAATGGGAAATGAAATTCCTTTTTCCGCTTTCACAAGTTCCTTGTACCCTTCAACTACTTCCATCAGGTCCTCGGTTGTGAGGTCTGTGTCGAATTTGACGCCCTTCTCTTCCTTTTTTGCGTGGATTATTTCCTCGAATTTTGAGTGCGCAACGCCCATTACAACATCGGCGAACATATTGATGAAGCGCCTGTAAGAATCGTATGCGGCGCGCGGATTTTTTGAAAGCTTTGCAAATGCCTCAACGGATTTGTCATTCATTCCCAAATTGAGAACCGTGTCCATCATTCCCGGCATTGAAACATATGAGCCTGAGCGCACTGAAACGAAGAGAGGGTTTTTAGAATCGCCAAGCTTTTTTTTCATTTTCTTCTCAAGCCTTTTGAGCGCCCTTTTTATCTCAGGCTCGAGCCCTTTTGGCCATTTTTTTCCAAGCGAGTAATATTCCTTGCAGCCCTGCGTGCTAATTGTAAAGCCATATGGCACCCGAAGGCCGGCATTGGTCATTTCGCCAAGCTGCGCGCCTTTGTTCCCCAAAACGAACTGGGCCTCTTCGGTATTGGGGTTTTTTGACTCGTCGAACATGAAGACATATTTTGCCATTTTTCGCTCACCTCGAAAATCGGATAAACAAGCTAAACATTCAACCCAGAAAAGGTTTAAAAAAGAGGAACCGGCAAAATGGCAAAAAGTTTGGCTATAAACGAAGGCTTACGCCATCTTTAAAACCGCTTTCTCCTCAAAAATTGTTTATGGCACTGAAGGTTGGAATTACCGGTCGCACAGACAACAAGCTTGCAAAAGATACCGCGCTGCGCGCAGTAAAAATTCTTGAAGAGAGGGGAGCCCAAATTGAGCTTGACCGGACGTTTTTTGGAAAAGGCAAAAGCCTAAAGCGCTTTGACTGCGACATAACACTTTCTTTTGGCGGTGATGGGACTTTGCTGCAGGTGTTCCGTGATATCGGCAAAAAAATCCCGGTGATGGGAATTAATTGTGGCTCGCTTGGCTTTTTGCAATCTTACAGGGCGGAGGAAATAGAAATGGCACTAGAGGCTGTGCTTTCCGGAAAAATCGAAGTTGAGAAGCGAACGCGCATACTGGCTTCGATAGATGGGAGGAAAAAGTGCGAAGCGCTAAATGAGGTCCTTATTGTCCCTGATACCGCAGGCAGGCTCCTCAAATATAAGATGCTAATCGGAAACAATTTGCGCGAGGAGGCGGGGGATGGGCTCATTGTTGCAACGCCCACCGGCTCAACTGCGCACGCGCTTTCAGCAGGAGGGCCGATTGTTCGCGGAAACGCCGCGGTATTTGTAGTTGTCAGCATGAACCCAGTGGACTGGAAACACCGGCCGCTTATAATCAATGACCATGAAAAGGTCTCCATTTCGGATTTTAGGAAGATGAAGGCGGATGCCATAATCGATGGGCAGAAACGCTTTAGGATTAGGAAAAGCGTTGAGCTTGTGAAGGGGAGCGAAGTGCTGCTTGCTGTGAGAAAAATGGGTTGAAAAGGCGCACAAAAAAGTCAGCTCTGCCTCGACTTTTCATGCCGATATTTATGAACCGCCAGCATGCTTCCAAGAAATTGTTCAGTAAAGCCTTCAACATTTGGGATTGCCGGATTGCCATATTTTTCCAGTTTTTTTGCAAGGCGTGAAAATATACCATTGCACATCACAACGGCATCTGCGGCCCTTAGTTTGCCACTGCGATACGATGCAACGGACTTTGCCGCCCTCTGCATTGCCCCTCCTGCTTCGGAGCGCAAAAACTCCATTTTGTCATGGGATAGGCCATGAGTTTTGGCATAATCATTCGCCCAATATTTTGCTATGAGGGAGGCATCACGCATTGCGGTTTCCTTGGCACCCTCTGCCTTACTTGGCAAGCGGGCTTTCCTTCTAATGCCCCGTGTCTCTTCTGTTGGGATTGGTTGCCTTTTTTCATGCGGGCTTGAAATAAGCCTTAAGGAACCGTGCCGCAATACCTGCCTTATGAAAGCGCCATGCCTTTCAATTGGAGAACCCATGACAAAAGTTAGGTTTTTATGAAGAAAAACCCCGACCTTCGTCATCCGCCAACTTTTGGGGCGACAAAAGCCGTAATGTTTATATAGGAGTATTCGCACAAATTGGAACTTATGAACAACCAAACGGAACATCTTCTAAAAACAGGCATGGCAAAAAAGAAGGCTCGGGCGCACACAGTTCTCAAAATACTCGCCCAGCAGGGAAACTCGTATTAACCGTAGGTTTCCAAATATCTAAAGCCATTGAATGGATTTATTGCACTTTAGCAGCAAGAGGGATTGGGGGCGTTTAAAAGTGAAGACTTCGAAGGTTTCAAAGTTCTATGAAAAGACACTTGCAGAAAGGTTGCAAATCCTCAAGGAGTTCGGCGAGCTGACGGATGAGGAAATAGCCTCGCTTGGGAAATACGGCGCGCTCGAGTTTGAGACAGCGAACAGGATGATTGAAAATGTATATTCTACATTTCCTCTCCCGCTTGGAATTGCCACAAATTTTGTGGTGAATGGCAGGGAAGTTCTGGTTCCTTTCGCGCTTGAGGAGCCTTCTGTAGTTGCCGCGGCAAGCAACGCGGCTAAACTTAGTTCCGGATTCTTGGCAAAAGCAACTGACTCCATTATGATTGGGCAGATACAAATCGTAAAACTCAGGGATGCAAAAGGCGCTTTGAAAAAAATAATGGCGCGCAAAAAGGAAATACTTGAAAAAGCCACGGCAGTGGATAGCACGCTTGTCAAGTTCGGCGGTGGCCCGCGAAAGCTTGAAGGGAAAGTAATCAGCACAAAGCGCGGGAAGATGATTATTTTGCATTTGCTTGTGGATGTTCGCGATGCAATGGGAGCGAACGCGGTGAACACCATGTGCGAGCGCATCTCTCCGATTATTGAGGAAATCAGCGGAGGGGAAACAAGGCTTAAAATTATTAGTAACCTTGCGGTGCACCGCACAGTGAAGGCAAAAGCTGTGTGGGGAAAAGAGGCGCTTGGCGCGGAAGCGATTGAGAGGGTTTTGGACGCTTATGAATTTGCGGCAAATGATGAGTTCCGAGCGTGCACGCACAACAAGGGAATAATGAACGGGATTGATGCCGTGGTGGTTGCCACTGGAAATGATTTCCGCGCAATTGAAGCGGGGGCGCACGCATTCGCTTCGCGCTCCGGAAAATACAGGCCGCTTACGAAATATTACAAGGATAAATCAGGGGATTTGGTCGGGGAGATTGAACTGCCGATGGCAGTAGGATTGGTTGGCGGTGCAACTAAAACTCACCCTGTTGCGAAAATCAATGTGAAGCTTTTGGGAGTGAAAACCGCAAGCGAGCTTGCGGAAATCATTGCCTCAGTTGGCCTAGCGCAGAACTTTGCCGCGCTGCGCGCGCTTGCAAATGAGGGGATCCAGAAAGGGCACATGAGGCTTCATGCAAAAAACATCGCGGTGACGGCTGGTGCGGCCGGCAAGGCAGTCGAGGATGTAGCTGCGAAGATGGTGGAGGAAGGCAATATAAGCGTTAATAGGGCAAAGGAAATAATGGAGGGCAAATGATGTTTAGAGTAGTTGCCTCTGTCCCTTCGCAGAAGGGACAAGTCCGCTCCCTTCCGAGGAGCATGCTCGGAGGGAATATAAGTGTTGCGAGGGCGAAAGAAATAATGGAGGGAAATAAATGGCAAAGAGACCTGTGAAGCGCAAAAGTACTGGCAAGCCGGCAATGCGCAGCAAAAGCAAAGCGCAAAACTTAGCGGCGCTAAGACAGTATTTTATTGAATATTATCTTAAACATGGTGCAACCCCCCATGTGGCTGGCTTAAATGCCGACATGAGAATTAACGATATGTTGCGCGCGCAATCACCGGACAGCGGGACAAGATTTAGGGGAAGAGTTGATATTATGCGCAATCTTGCTTATGATGCCATTGCAGATGCACATAAGTCCGGAAGAAAACTTTCGGAACAGCCCAGTTATTTTTCCACAAGAATTTTCACAAGGAGAAACAAAAAATGAACCCAGGAATTGTTGGTTACGGCGCCTATGTTCCACGCAAGCGCATCACGGTTGAAGAGATTGCGCGCGCCTGGAAAAAGGATGGCAAGAAGATTTCTGCAGGGCTTGGCGTTAAGGAAAAAGCACTTGCAGCTTGGGACGAGGACACGGCAACGATTTCAGTTGAGGCGGCAAGGCTTGCGCTTGAAGTTGCAAAAATTAATCCGCAACACATTGATGCAATTTACATAGGCTCTGAATCGCACCCCTACGCCGTGAAAACAACCTCTTCAATTGTTGGAGAGGCGCTCAATGTCGGGCAGGATTATATGTGCGCTGACCTTGAATTTGCGTGCAAAGCGGGAACCGCAGGACTGCAGATTGTTTTTGCGGAAGCGAAAGCCGGAATGATTAGATACGGCCTTGCAATCGGCGCTGATACTGCGCAGGGAAGGCCGGGGGACGCTTTGGAATTCACGGCAGGGAGCGGCGGAGCGGCTTTTATTGTTGGCTCGAATAAGGATGAAATAATCGCGGAAATCAATGACACTTATTCATTCACAACTGATACCCCGGATTTTTGGCGAAGGCAGCACGCGGAGTTCCCAAGGCACGCGGGAAGATTCACGGGAGAGCCTGCATACTTTAGGCACGTAATTTCAGCTTCAAAGAAGATGATGGAGAAGGCGAAGATGACTGCAAAGGATTTTGATTATGCTGTGTTTCACCAGCCGAATGGGAAATTCCCTGTGCGCGCTGCAAAAATACTTGGCTTTGAGGATGCAAAAATCAGGCAGGGGCTTATGACGCCTTTAATCGGAAATACTTATTCAGGGGCTTCAATGGTCGGGCTTGCATCTGTTCTTGATGTTGCAAAAGCCGGGGAGAAAATACTTGTGACATCATATGGTTCGGGCGCGGGAAGCGATTCTTTCGTAATGACTGTTACAAAAAATATCGAAAAGCGCAGGGCGAAAGTGCCGCTGCTTGAAGCAATAAAGGATAAGGAATATGTTGATTATGCGCAGTATGTGATTCATAGGAAAAAGATAAAGAGCTTGGGTGAATGAATTGAAAATTCCGAAAATGCTAGAACGAGGTGCTTTGTCTGGATTGATGTTCTCAGGACTTTTTTTGGCAATGTCATATTTGAGGGAAAGCACTTTTACTCAACCAGATTTTTTACAATCTCTAAGTTCAATAGCCTTAATTATTGGTTTCGGGTTAATTGTGGGCTTTTTTATTGGAGGTTTATTTCCCATCACATCTTGGCTTACAGATTACCCATCTTCTTGGGATCCAATTGAAAGCTATAAAATATTATTTTTACTTGTTGCTGTTTTAGATTTAATAGCGACAGTGATGTTTATTTATGCAGGTTTATTTATTTATGAAGGTAAACTTTTACAAATTAGCCCATACTTTGTCGTTACTGGAATAATGAGCTTTACTTTATTTTCGGTATCAAAAAATTGGGCAATAATGGGTCAATGATGTGGTGAAAAAATGAGAAGCGTTTCGATTATTAGCGTGGGTCTCACCCGCTTTGGCGAGCATTGGGACAAGAACTTCAAGGAATTGATAGCCGAGGCAGGGACAAAGGCAATTGTTGATTCCGGCCTTGAGCGCAAGGACATTCAGGCGGTTTATGGCGGATGCATGGCATCTGGAAGGTTTGTCGGGCAGGAGCACATAGGTGCGCTCATCGCTGACCAGCTTGGGCTGAACCCGATTCCGGCAACGAGAATTGAAGCAGCATGTGCAAGCGGCGGGGTTGCTTTGAGGAACGGTTACATGGCAGTGGGCAGCGGCATGTATGATGTTGTTGCGGTTGGCGGGGTAGAGAAGATGACAGAAGTTAGCACCGAGGATGCCGGCTACGCACTCGGGGGGGCAGGGGATCAGGAAACTGAACTCTTTATGGGCGCGAGTTTCCCGGCGCTTTATGCAATGATGGCACGCGCGCACATGAAAGAATTTGGGACAACTGAGGAGCAGATGGCGGCGGTTTCCGTAAAGAACCACAAGAATGCGGTTCACAATGAGTACGCGCAGTTCAGAAGCGAAATTACAATAGAGGACGTAATGAAATCTGGATATATTGCATCCCCGCTAAAGTTGCTTGACTGCTCGCCAATAACAGATGGTGCTGCTGCAGTTATACTTTGTGCAACGGATGTTGCAAAGAAGATGAAACTGGTTGATAAGGCGGTTGAAATAATTGCGTCCGCACAGACATCGGATACACTTGCACTTGCGCATAGGAAAAACTTGTGGGAAACAAAGGCTGCAAAAATAGCGGCAGACGAGGCATATAAGCAGGCTGGAATTAAGGCAAAGGATGTGAGCTTTGCAGAGGTCCATGATTGTTTTAGCCCTGCTGAAATAATGGCAATTGAAGCATTGGGATTTTGCAAGCAGGGAGAGGGTGGGAAGTTTACGGAGCAGGGCAATACTGCAATCGGCGGCACGATTCCTGTGAACACGAGCGGCGGACTGAAGGCATTTGGACACGCAATTGGCGCCACGGGAATTAAGCAGGCAATTGAAGCGTATTGGCAGCTCAATAATATGGCAGGAAAGAGGCAGGTTAAGGGCGCAGAAATTGGGCTTTCACACAATGTTGGCGGGTCAGGGGCAACGTGTGTTGTGCATTTGTACAGGAAGGTGTGAAAATGGTTCAAGGTTCATTGCCGCTTCATTGGAGAAAATATCCTGAAAGATATAGGCTTGAGGGAAATATCAACGAGCAAACTGGACAGGAGTTTTTCCCAGCCCGCGTAGTTGACCCAACAGCCGGAAGGGGCGGAAAACTAAAGGCAAAGGAGATGCCGCGCGAAGGAAAAATACTTTCATGGACCGAAGTTTTTGCAGGGCCCTTGGGGTTTGAAAACGAAACGCCGTATTTCCTTGCAATAGTTGAACTCACAAACGGAGTGAAGCTTCTAACGCAGGTGGTTGATTCTGAAAAGGAAAAAATCAAAATCGGCGCGAAAGTGAAGAAGATGTTTAGGAAAATTTCTGATACTGATGCCGAAGGCGCGATTGCTTACGGGTATAAATTCAGGGTTGTCGGGTGATGCAGATAGTCGGAGGCAATTGGGCGGAGAACCATAAAGCCTTGGAAGAGGCGGCCAGGAAACATCTTGAAGCCGCGCACAAATCGGGTGCGCAGTATATTGTCCCTGCAAGGGCATTGGCCAAAATTAAGTCAGGAAATTTAAATGTGGGCAAGGTTGGGCTAGAGAGGCTTGTAGAGGTTTTGAGAGCGCAGAGCAAAGAACTGGGATTAAGCATCCCGATATTAACCACAAGAACACAGTTAACTAATTTTCTGACGGGGCAGCGCCGGAAGCTTGGTACAAGGGACTTCACGGTCCTGCAAAGGACGAATAAGCGCCGCCCGCCATATTAATTGCCAGACTTCAACATAACCGCTACGCATATTAAATTCTTCAGGGCAAGGTAGGTACACTCTATGTCAAAATCTACAGGCATCGGCTACGGAAAAACAATTCTTTTTGGCGAGCACTTTGTTGTGTATGGCTTGCCTGCTATTGCTTCTGCTATTTCTGATAACACAATTGCAACTGTTGAGAAGGGAAAGAAAGGGATTGAATTCGTGGATAAGAGACCTGAAGTTGAAGGGTATAAGGAAACTAAAAAGCAGGAAATTGCGCGCGAACTTGAGGCGATAATTACGCACCTCAAAATTGACGCGGCGAAAACTCCGCTAAAAATTACACTTGCAGGAAACCTTGAATGCGCTTCCGGTGTGGGAGCAAGCGCGGCGCTTGCAAGCTCAATTTCAAGGGCGCTAAATAATCATTTTTCTTACGGGTTCAATGATGATAAAATAAATGAAATCGCATACGTTGCGGAAACCGCTGGGTCTGGAACCCCAAGCGGGATTGACAACACGTGCTCAACGTATGGCGGGATGCTTGTATTTGAAAAAAATATGCAGGGCGGGAAAAATAAAATCGAGCTTTTGAAAATTAAAAAGCCGCTGCAAATAGTGCTTGTGAGCTCTGGAATCACGCAGGAAACAAAAGAAGTTGTTGCGGATGTGCTAGCGCAAAAGGAAAAGGAGCCGCAGAGGTTTTCTAAAATATTTTCAGGGTACAAAAATGTTTTTGATGAGGCGCTTGGAGCGCTCAAAGAGGGAGACGTTGAAAAAATCGGGGAGCTTATGGATGCGAACCAGGAACTTCTTGAGCAAATGAATTTGAGCTGCCCTGAAATTGACAAAATAATTTCCGTTGCAAAAAAAAGCGGAGCGCTCGGAGCTAAGCTCACAGGCACCGGAAGGGGCGGGCTTGTGATATGCCTTGCAAAGGATGCGTTGGCACAGGAAAAAATCGCAAAGGCGTGCGAGAAGGAAGGGTTTGAGGCGCGCAAAACAAGCATTGGAGCTGAAGCAAAATGAAAAAGAAATTGCCCCCGAAGCACGCAGAAAGCGGGTTGAGAAGGGTTGTTGAACAGGCCATTGGGGAATATGCCATCCAACCAAAAGCGCACGGATTCATCATCCCCGCGGTTTCGGATTATTTGATTGAAAAAATGTTTAAGGGGCAGCCAGAAAAGGTGTGGGAAGCGAAAATGCTTGAAGCGAAGGGTTTCAAGCTTGACGCAATAGAATCTGAAATGAAACACCGGGGCAATATATCACTCGGAAGCTGGAGAGAGGTGCTGGAATTTATTGCAAATGAAGGCCCGAAAATTTACGGCAGTAAAAGTGTTGGTGAACAACAAAAGAAAGCATTGCTGGAAAGCTCGCGTAACGCAGCGGGTATTTTGAAAAAAATAAAAGGAGAGCCGGCTAGTGCAAGAGCGTCGATTCCAAACGTTGATGAAGTTCTGAGATTGGCCAAGGGAATTTACAGTGCAAAAAGGGCTGGTTTGATGGGGGAAAGAAATAAAAGCTACGCAAAATCAATGGGTGTTGCCACGAAAATCGTTAGGGCAAGAATTAAAAGTGTGAGGAATTGAGATGAAATCCACGGCAACGGCAAATTCAAACATCGCGCTTGTAAAGTACTGGGGCAAGAGAGATGAGAAGCTTATTTTGCCGCACAATTCGAGCATTTCAATGACGCTTGATGGGCTCTACACCACAACTACTGTTGAGTTCTCGGAAAAATACAAAGCGGATACGCTCTCAATTGATGGCGAAAAAATTTCTGGTGAAGAACTTGAGAGGGCGGCACTGCAGCTAAATATTGTGAGAAAAAGGGCTGGAGTTTCAGAAAAGGCAAGGATTGTAAGCGAGAGCAACTTCCCAAAAGCCGCAGGGCTTGCAAGTTCGGCTTCGGGGTTTGCCGCCCTAACTCTTGCATCCGCGAAAGCGCTTGATCTTGATTTGAGCGCGCGCGAGCTTAGCATTATTGCGCGGCAGGGCTCTGGAAGCGCTTGCCGCTCTTTCCATGACGGATTTGTGGAATGGACAAAAGGAAGCATGGAAGATGGGTCTGATAGTTATGCTAAGCAGATAGCGCCAAAGGACCACTGGCCTGAACTTGCAATGGTGGTTTCGGTTGTCACTTCAAAGGAGAAAAAAATAAAATCGCGCGCGGGAATGAGGCAAACAGTTGCGAATTCGCCGTTTTACAAAGCATGGCTTGAAGGGGTAGAAGATGATTTAGAGAAAGTGCGCGCGGGAATACTTGAAAAAAAATTCACACAGCTTGGAGTTACTGCGGAATTAAACGCTCTAAAGATGCACTCAACCATGATTACGACAACTCCGCACATAATTTACTGGACTCCTGAAACTGTAACCATGATGAAAGAAGTGATGGCGATGCGCGAGGAGGGAATGGAGGCATATTTTACAATCGATGGTGGGCCGCAGGTCAAAATTCTCTGCCTTGACCGCAACGCAAAAAAAATCCAGAAGCGCATAACGGAAATGAAAGAAGTGAAGAAGGTTTATGTGTGCCATGCGGGGGATGCTGCGCGCACAGAGAAGAAGGGGCTGTTCTGAATGCCGCAAAGTCGTGCACGAATTAGTGTGGTTAAAGAAATACCAGAACAGATGATTGAAGGGTTTGTACAAGAGTCTGGAATCTGGGGGCACGAACGAGAAGAGTGGAAAAAGTCAATCAGAAGTGACGGATTAAAGTTTGGGGCCTATGAAGGAGAAACACTTGTGGGTTTTGCTACAGCAGATTTTTGGAAAGTTGATCCGGCGAACGATAAAAGGTATTTAAGTCTAGACAAGAAATTTTGGCCGAAACCAGAAAATAATCTCAGATTTACGAGTATATTCGTTTTGCCCGAGTTTAGAGGAAAAGGCATCGCACAAAGATTGGCGTATAGAGTGGCGGCTGAAGGGAAAAAACAGAATGTCAATAGGGTTACATTAAGCCGAATACAGCCCAGAATGATGGATGTAGTTTACAAATTGATAGATAAGGAAAGACGGAAAGCAAACCCATTTATGACAATAAATCATGATATGGGAGAGGAATTTGACTGGGGTGCGGATTTTAAATTTCCAAAAAAACACGCAAAAAGATTACCGAACACCCAACGTAAACAAATGCCCTGAGGGAGATTCATGAGCGAAGAAATGGTTGACATTGTAAATGAAAAAGATGAGGTTGTTGGGAAAGCCACAAGAAAGGAAGCGCACGAGAAATGGCTCCTGCACCGTGTTGTTCATGTCGTTGTCGAGAACGGAGCTGGCAAAATACTCTGCCTGAAAAGGGCAAAGAACCTGCAGAAAAGGCCGGGTTATTTCAGCAACTGCGCGGGCCATGTGGATTCTCAAGAAACTTATGAAAAGGCGGCTGAAAGGGAACTGCGCGAGGAACTCGGAATAAAATCAAAAATCACATTTGCAGGGAAAATTATACATAATGATGAAAACCACAACCAGATGGTTGCAATATTCAAAACGAAATTTGACGGAGCAATAAAAATAGACAAAAGCGAAACGGAATCTGCAGAATTTGTTGATTTGAAGAAAATAAAACATGGAATTGGTGCGGGAGAAAAATACTCCCCCACATTCATAAAAGTGATTGAAAAATTATACGGATGAGACAATGGCAAAAAGCATCTCAGTATACGCTCCCGGAAAAATCATGCTCTCTGGCGAGTGGAGCGTTCTTGAAGGAGCGCCGTGCTTGGTGCTTGCAATTGACCGCGGAGTTACTGCAAAAATTTCCGAAGCGGAAAAAACGGAAATAAAGCTCAAGGACTTCGACATAACTACTGCGGCTGCAATTGATGGCGCGAAAATAATTTTTGGAAAAATGGATGAGAAGCTCGATTTCACAAAGCACGCAATTGAAACCGCGCTTGAATATATCTGCGCGAAAGGGAAAGTGCCCAAAAAATTCAAATTGGAAACAAAATCGCAAATAAGCGTTGTGAAAATGAACGGGGCGGTAATGAAGCCGGGGTTTGGGAGCAGCGCTGCAGCGGTTGTTGCCATTGCGGGAGCAGTGCTAAAATTGCATGGAGTTGGGATTTCAAGCGCAAAGGAAAAGGACAGGCTTTTTAAAATCGGGATTATTGCGCACTATCTTGCGCAGGGAAAAATCGGCTCCGGGTTTGATGTTGCGGCATCGGTGTTTGGCGGAGCAACGGTGTACAGAAGATTCTCAGCGGACTGGCTCATGAATGAATTAAAGGAAAAAAATGGTTCAGAAGTTGTGGAGGAAGAGTGGCCATATCTTGAGCACTCCAATGTAAAATTGCCAAAGAACTTCATTGCGCTCATTGGGTTCACGGGAAAAAGCGCTTCAACTAAAGAACTCGTGCAGAAAATAAACGTATTCAAGCAGGCGAATCCGGGAACTTACAAAATGCTCATCAATTCAATAAAATCCGCAACGGAACGCCTGATTGCCGCAATTAGAAGCAGGGAAAAAGAAAAAATAATTGCAATTGTAAAAGAAAATGGGATTTTGCTAAAAGGCATTAGCACCTCAAGCGGCGCAGGGCTTGAAACTGAGGAGCACAGGAAAATGGCATTGATTGCGGAAAAGTACGGGTGCGCTGCTAAATTCTCTGGAGCTGGCGGCGGAGACTGCGGAATAGGCGTGTGCTTTGATGAAAAAACTGCTAAAAAAATAAAGGCGGAGTGGAAACGGAGCGGGATAATGCCGATTGAGGCGGAAGTTTCGCGGAATGGAGTGATGTCAAAATGAAGCCACGGCAACGCATAGGATTTGCTGGCGATGTAAGAATTTTTTGCAGGGAGCTTGTTTCTAGACCACTTCAAAAACAAACTTATAGACAATGGCTAGCGAACACTACAAAAAGAACTACAAGAAAAATTTTGACAGTCGTGGTTGAAAGGGCAAATATTGGCACTGAAAATAATAAAAGAATCAGAAGTTTGTTATCAAGTCTTCTAAAAAGACGACCAATGCAAGAATGGGGTGACTTAAACGCCCCAAGAAGGATAATTCTTTTGCCGGAGGAAAAAAGGCTTGCTTTGGAAATTGGGGAAGATAAATTGGTCAAACTTGCAATTGAATTAAATAACACCGTACGTGGAGCACTTCAGACAAGTTACACAATGAAAGGGTACAAAGAATCTTATTCGCCTGAAAAAGTCGTTGACTTGAGCTTGCACGAAGCTAACGTGCTTATTTCCACTGCGATAGATGCACTGAGCAAGAAATAGTTACTTGAAGAATTTCTTCCCTTCACTATTTTTTTTCACGAGCTCAATGGTTTCCTTAAACCAAACAGGGTATTTTGAGGAACCGGATTCTAACTCTTGCAGAACTTTTTTTGCGGAAACGTTCACGATTTTGTGCGCGTGCTCCTTATCTGGAATTATTTTTCCGGAGTAGGAAGCAAACGCCGCGATGCAGTACTCATTTTCGCACGATCCATCGCCGTAATCTTTCTCATATGAATATCCGCTAAGGATTTTCACTTCAGCGCTTGGGATGCCGTATTCATTTTTTAGGCAGCGAAGCGCGGCCTGCTCTTTGGTCTCGCCGGAAAGAACGTGAGTGGTGGGTGCATCGAGCACTCCTCCGCCAACTTTTTTTAGCGGGCGCTCGTGCAAAACCAATTCTTTTTTTGAATTGAAAACAAGCACCTGTATTGCAAGGTGCTTAAGGCCGGGAGTTGTGTGGGCTGATTTGCGGTCAATTACAGAGCCAGTTTCTGCGCCGGATGAATCCACGCGGATTAGCTTCTGGGTTGGATTGTCTAGAAGGCCGGTGGTCATAAAAGAAACCAAGGAAATAATTAGGGTTTAGGCGGGTTTAAGATTCTGGGTGATTTAGTGACGGCCTGAAGTTTTAGAGCAACATGCGCAGGCAATTTTGTTTTAGGTTTTGATAAAGAGCCGGTAATTTGTGGGCGTGGAAGCCTGCGCAGTTTTTGAGAATGTGCTTTGGCGGCAAGTCGTAATTTCATAACTAAAACAACCTTCTGAAAGTATTTAATCCTTGCTTTTTTCATTTCCTATAGCTTTCACTCAATTTCCCAAGCGCAACCGAAATCCGCCCAAGCGATTCCTGCACAGGAGTGCTTATCCCGTGCGAGAAGCCCTGAACTATATCAAGCTTTTCTGCATTCGGAGCGGAAACGAACGAGAGCCTGCCTTTTCTGCGCTCAAGTAAACCCACATCAAGAAGCCTCTTCAAATGGTAGCGCAGTAGCTTTTCATCTATTTTCTTCTGCGACCCCTTGAGGAATTCTAAGAGCTCGGCAGTTGAAGGGGAGATTTTGCGCGAGAGCTGCAGGGTGAAGAGCGCGTCAAGAACATCAAGAACTGTTGAGCGCGATTCCTTTTCTGAAATTAGGCCAAAAGCAAGAGCGAACCAGCGGAGCAATGAACGCTTGGTCATTGAAACTTCGGGGGGAAAATCCATCTGGCGGATTATGAAAGTCTTGCGCACATACTCGGCTTCAGGATGTTCCAAAATATCACCAAAAGTTTTTTAGAAAAACTAAATAATAATTCCTTTCCTGTTTTTAAGCATTTTTGGATGGCATAACTTTTAGAATCTACATAACAGATTCTGATTGGTTAAAATACAACCCAAGACTATACTTTTACAGATACAAAATGATAGAAATAAACACAACATTTTTTCCATACCAGCTCGTGCTATACAGAAAACAGCCAATAGAGCTGCGACTCAAAATCAAGAATTCGGGCACTGAAAAAGTGCTTGTTTCATACAAGATGCAGCTTCCATCAGAGCTCTCATTTGACAAAAGCGGCTTTAGCGCTATTCACGAGGAAAAACTTGGAGAACTTGCGCCCGCTCAGACAGCTGAGCAGAGATTTGAAATACACCCGCGGCCGCTCACGCGCGAAGGCAGTGTTGAGATAGCTATAAAAGCAACCGAGCACTACAACTCATACGAATTTACAATGCGCGAGTACAAGAAAAAAGTGGCGCTTGTGATTGGCTGAAAATTGCAAAGTGATTTTTATGAACATCCAAAAACAAAAATGCGCGCAATGTGGAATGGAAGTGCAGGCATTCAACATGGAAAACCATCTCAAAAACCACGAGCTTGAGAAGAAAATTGCGCTCGCTGCGGCGGCGAAAGCGGCTGCGGAGAAGAAGGGGTGATTGATTTATGGTTGGAAGAATTTCAGGAGCACGAAGGCAACTGCCAAGTTCTGGAACACACCGCGGAATTGGCGAAGTAAGAAGGCCTCTTTTAGGAAGAGAAAAAACACGAAGCGGGCCGAGATTGAATTTACATGGAGAAACTAATCCGGTCAATCGCGCAAAAAGGAATTAAGGAGGAGAAAACAATGGGCGCTGGCGGCACAAGAAGAATGGGCATAGTTAAAAGGAAAATAGAGGAAAAAAACAGGCGTGGAGCGGCAAGAAAAGATGCCAGAGGGGAAAGATACGATTCTATACGAGCTAGAGGGGCAGCAAGATCTGCACCGCCACTTCAGCCTAATACGGCAACTGCTGAAGAAGTGAGACAATTTCAAAATGCGAGTGCGAAAAAGAAATTTCCCAACCCATTCGCAGGTTTGTGACAAAGCAGTTTTACTCCAAAGTTTTGACTTTTCAAATATTTTTGTAAACACGAACCTATTATGTAGTTAGCAGCTACATAATATGTTTTGGTTTCCCGGCGGTCTAACACTACTACTATTCGGCCCCTAGAAACTCCAAAATCAAACTCAGGAATACACCATTACAGCCCAGAAGCGCCTTCGCTTTGCCGACCAAGAAAATACCGCGGATAGCAAAAACCGGATTGGAAGGGCAAAAATACAGCCTGAGCGGCTGAATTTTGATCAAAAGATATACCCCAAGTGGCGGCTAAAATGCTGCCTGGCGGGTCCCGTTCCTCGGAACCCGGAAATGGCTTTCTGCTACCTTTACCCAAAGCCAATGCAATTAAGGGCCAGAAAGCGCCCACACGAAGTGAAGCATGCAACCCCAAACCCGCGCCATCTTCTAAGCCATGTCCGAACGGAGCAGCCTAAGGCAAAACCCGACTAGGTTTCTACATAACTTATGTCTGGCCGGAGCACCTCTGAAGCACCCCCAAATACCCTGCTCCGTACCCCCCCTATTTTTTCCTTTCAAAAAATGTCAAATTGCCAATAAATCCCTTCGTAATTCTACAGGATAATCTACGTTATGCATGATTACAGTATAATCATGTTGCTACTGCATTCCTAAAGGAATAGGAATAACGGAACTAAAGGGGTGTTTAAGCCGGTTTATTGGGTTTTACGCCCTTTATTCCCGGAAACGACTAGCAATTCCGTTGGCTTGAAATTGCCCTGCCGCTTTTGATACCAATACTTCAAAGTCGACTCAGACGGATTATGTATAAGACTTTGGGTTGAGTGAGCTTCTATATGGCCCGGCGCAGCATCCAGAATCATTTGCACCTCAGCAGCAACCCTTGAATGTTTCCCGCCAAGTTTGGGATTCATTTTATCCCTCAACTTACAAATTTCCAACAGCCCCTCTTTTGTCAGGTGTTTTTTTGATTTGATAATTTCAAGGCATTTAACCCAGAGTTGGAACGACTTTCCTTTTGAAGTGTGAAAGTACTTGTCCTTGAAAAATTCCACTATTTTAGCGCAATCAGATACTGATTGAACGCAATAGTCACTAGCAGGTTTTGTGTTAGGAGTGCCACCTGTTATTCTCTTTTTTGAATAAACTTCACCCGCTCCAAACCGTTCTTTTAACTCATACAATACGGCATTTTCTTCGGATACCGCAGTGACCCTGAAATTCGGGGTGACCTTGAAACCCAGACTTGGCTTTTTCCATTTGGCACGAATCTTTGTTTTTCTGGGTCTTCGGTCAATCTCCTTTTGTATCGCTACCGAAAAGCACCCTTCGCCTTCCACAAAACCCATGATGTAGTCATCTGAAATCATCGCTGAACCTCCTTTACAGCTAAGATGCAGATTGATGCCAACTTACGGCCCTGCTCGCAAAACAAGGAACGGAGCGGCGATATTTAAACGAACGGAAGGAGGTGGGTGCCGGTGCGGAAAACATTCAATACTCACAAAACCAGCAAAAATAAAACCTTGAAAGTGCATAAGTTTACAATGAAACAATTCGCATTCCTCTTTGCCGTTGTTTTCCTTCTTGGCTGCGCTGCTGTGCAGGAGCAAAAATCCGGCTTTTTGCAAGGCCACATTTCAATCGGCCCGCTATGCCCCGTGGAAAGAAATCCGCCTGACCCTAATTGCTTGCCAACGGCTCAGACATACAAGGCGTACCCTATAGGAGTTTACAAAATCAATTATGTGGGAGGAGTTGTTGGAGAGAGGGAAGAAAAGATATCCGAATTCTATGGCGACAAGGATGGGAATTATAGTATAGAGCTCCCTGCAGGAGAGTACAAGTATCTTCTAAAGCAGGAAACCGGCATGTCAAGCCCGCGATACATCAGCCCTAATGGGTCGTCACAGCTAAGGATTACTATACGCGCAGATGAAATTACAAGAGTGGACATTGACATTGATACAGGGATTAGATAGGTAATTCCGGATGCGAGGTGTTTTACTCGCCGTTGCCCCTCGGGAATTTTACCTTGAGTGTTGCGAGAATGATTTCTCTTCGTTCAGATGAGGTAAGCATGCGCCTATGCGCTTGCTCACGAGGTGTCAGTTCCTGAAGATTGGAATGTTTTCTTAGGAAATTGTCACGTATCTCCCAGAGGCGATCACGCATTTTTTGATCTACGCCATTTTTTCCAGTCAGAACATCGGATAATTTGGCGTATAAGTGCCCATCAGAAAGGCGTTCGAGTCTGCTTCTTTCCTCGTGCCACATTTCCTGTGTGATTTTTGGCCTTTTCCCGGCACGTTTTTCCTCAAGCAACTTCCTTACCTGGTGCCTATCAACACGCAGCCCGGGAACTACTTCTTTTGCAGCTCTGAGTTCAGATGGCCTAAGAGGAGTAGCCCCTCTTTTCCGTCGACCTGTAAAAATACCTTTAGCACCAAGGTACTTCCTGAGCAATTTCAGCCTCTGACGCCATAAACGTGCCATAATATCTTACGAATAATACTCTCAGAGACATATAAATTTGCCTAAAACATTTTTGCGAGAGATTAAGCTGCGCACCAGGCGATTCCTTTATTACCAGAACTCATAGGAAACATTAACGGTTTTCCGCCTCATGCCAAAAGCGGAAAAAGGGGGTAGTAGAAAATGGCAATTGTTGAAATCGGAATAGTGATGCTCGGGCTTGGAATGATTCTTGGCCTTGCAATAGTGATTTTCCTTCTCGCTTTCGTTTACACGCACCTTGACAAGAAGCTCCTGAAAAAATTCTCAGAGCTCTCAAACAAGGACAATGAATCGTGGGGAAATATTACAAAAGTCAATGAAGCGCGCGCAAACGAGGCGCGCGAGCTGCGCAAAAGAATCGAGGCAATAGAAGAAAAGCTCAACATCGCGCTGCAGCCGGAGAGCGAGGCAAAGGAAATCGCCAAGGAAAAAATCGCGGTGAAGGCGAGGAAGTAATTATTCAAGCCCGTGCATTTTGTGGAGTTCCTGCTTTATTTTTGGCGGGACCCGTTTCCAAACACTTTCAAGAAATTCTTTGTAATGCTGATTTCTCACTTCTACAGGTGCGGAAAATTGACCATGAGTTGCATTGGCAACCTTCTTTTCTTTCGCCGCCACGGCAGCTTCAGCAAGCATCAAAAGCCCAACTGCCATCTCACGCCTTTTTTCTTGAGCTTGTTTACCGGCTTCAACTAAACGGCTGGTTAGAAGCCAGCTGTCGAATTTTTTTGCGAATTGCGGGGGTATTGGCTCGGCGTTCACAAAATTATATTCATTAGCTAATTCAGCGCCTTTCACGGCGCTAGGGTGCACAATTGATTTCGTGGGCTCCCCACGTATTTGTTTGGCAAAATGCTTCATCAGCGGCATAATAAAAAAAACGCTCCGGAAGTTAATATTCATTCCTTTCTTGCGCTCTCAAACCCGCATCTTGCGCACTTCATTTTCACAGCTCCGTTAGCGGTTACACTTTTTAGCCTCGAACTTGCGCACGCTGGGCATTTTTTTGGAACGGCTGGCATAAGAATCAGTTTTTTTCCCTTATTCCCAGAAACGCGGCTCTGGAATTTCTAGGCTATCCAATACTTTATTTATGTAAGCCCAGCTAAGTTCGGCACCTTTATGAATTGACAAAGGGACGGTTTTGGTAGAAGATTCAAGTATTACATGGGAACCGTGACCCTGCCTTTTAACGCGTACCCCTAGTTGCTGCAGCCTTCTGAGCACTTCAACCGGCTTCATGGCTCGCATGTGCAATAATTTCTTTTTTTGCACTAAAATTTCAGTTGAAGTACTAGGTACTTTGCCGCTAGATCTGTGAGAGTTAATTTTTGCGAACCTGCTCGAGCCTGTCGCGATAGCCAAATCCATTTTGGCAGTGTCTTTGAAATAATCCAACTTAAGCGCATTTGCATTGGCCAGAATTTCTGGAAGAGCGGCATCGGGCGCCTTCTGCCATCTGGCCCTTCTTATGAGTGCGACCCTAGCTTTTTTTACTTCTTGTTCTCTGGCAAACCGCTGCGATTCTGATTCAGTACGGGCAGGTTTAGAATTTGTTGGAGCTCTCTGCCGGAATAAATCATTAACATAATTTCCATTAGGATCGCGTTGCGTCAGTGAATACCTAACTATCTTTGCCATGACTAAAGGATTGTTTCAGGAAATATATTAAGTTGAAGGAATCAAAATTAGTTATGTAGATATTATTCCTTAAACATCTTCGAAAACAAATTCACGTAATTGAGCGAGTACTTCCCCTTTTCCTCAAGAATCTCTGACATGTTTTTTAGATAGCTGATGAGTTCTTTGGCCTCGTTTTCGCTCATGCCGGTTTGCTTTGCAATTTCTGCTCCTGCCACCGCTTTCTTTTCATGCAGGAGCATTTTGAGCGCAAATATCGCATTGCTCCAATAGGCAACGTCCTTGCCGAGTTTTTTTTCAAAGAAGCGCGCATCAAAGAGCAGCTTGGTCATGAAATCGGTGTTTGGGTTAATCAGCGCCTCGCGCATGTGCTCGTTCATTGAGAAGGCTTTCTCCCAGAGCTCTTGCGCTATGAGAGGCTTTGAGGGTTGTGCCATTTGGAATCAGTATTTAGATTGCCTGCATGGATTTAAAGCACTGCCGCGTTTTGGTAGCAGGGAAAAACTAGGGCAGGGTTTGGAAGTAAGCGAAAAAGGCCGGGCCCCGTGAAGGGTTAAAGTTTTGGGTACTCTTAGCGAGTTAGGCTTTGCCCGGCTTTTCGTTCTAGATCAGTTGGGATCTATTCACCAGTTGAGTTACAGGAAACCGGGCAATAAAGAGTTTGCGTGTTTGGAATCTGAACAGGAAAAGGATTTCTCCACAAACTCCCTTTGCGGAGAAAAAATTCGAATCAGCGCGATAACTTTTCAGGTTTTACTTCGTTTCTTTTTTGAGTTTTGTCTTGCGCGTTCTCGAGATTTTCTTAATTGTCTCGCCATTCTTTCAGATTCTATCCTTTGTAATTCAATTCGTGCCATTTTACGCATTCGTGGATTATTACCTATATTTTCATCGCGCATGATGCAATTACTTTCTGGGATACCTAACCGGGACTGCAGTCCACGTAGGTGCGCGGCAACTGCAACAACAACGGCATCACTTTTGAAATTTTTAAGTTTCGCAGCCCAATCCTTTTCTCTTTTTTCCAAATTTTGATAAGCTTCAATTTCATATGCACGCTCAATAGTATAATTTCTATCTCTGCGTGTATATGCTAAATTTACCATGGCATTTTTTTCGGCATCTAATGGAACAACTGTAAGGCCAGCTTTTAGAGCCGCTCTCGCTAGAATTTGATACGCCCCAATATCTCCTTTGAAAGCATGTTCCCTCACCCAAGCATTGGTAATTTTGACTTTTGGCTTAAATTCCGGGATAACACTGAGCGCCATTGGGGTTAATTCAATAAACAAAAAATTTTTCCCGCGTATCAGTTTTTTGAATTCCTCCAAGGCAGAATTAACAGTATGCATATCATGATAGACTCCAAAAAGTATCGGCTTATTTGGGTGGACAACCATATGGACACTTCTGCAATGCACCCGCCGGGATTCGAACCCGGGTCGCGAGCTTGGGAAGCTCGAAAACTACCGCTGTTCTACAGGTGCGTTAAGGTAATTCTAGTTCGGTGAAATTTTTAAAGCGCTTCAAAGCGCTTCGGTTCCTAAAACGCAATCCCAAGCTGCCCAAGAACTACAAGAAGAATAACGCCAGCGATTCCTCCGAATCCTGCAATGAGTATTGTCCAGACATTTATCGGGATTTGAACAAATGGAATGTAATTGGCTAGCAGCAAAAGCACAAGGCCAATGAAGCTGTTTATCACAAGGAGCACAATTTTTTTGCCGATTTTTAGCGCGAGGTATGCGGCAAGTAGCACCAGTATGCCAGTTAGTATCTGCCCAAGGTATGGGATTTGGATTGCAGGGTCAGCCATGTAGTATCAGTAGTATTATGCCCTTAGAGGATTTATAAAAAAGCGGTTTTAGGATTTGGCAAGAAGAGAATTTGGGTGATTAAAAACCAAAAAAATAAAAATAAAGACAGGCGGGTGAACACCTGTCTTCTTTTGCGTTTATCTGAGCAAAGCCTGAAGTGTTCTGGACTGGCCAACATTGGCCTTTTGATACGCGTAGCCAAGTCTTGAGGACTTTATCCTAGGGACAGAAATCCTTTCAACTTTTTTTACGAAGTTTTGCCAATCCATTTAACCCCCACCTCAAACCAAGAGCTTTCTTTCTTGGCTACTTATTACCCCTGATGATATTTAAATAATAGTAGGTATACTAAGTATATCTAGTATTTTTAGTATAGTGGTTTACGATGGTTGCGCAAAATGATGAAAAGCCCGAATTTGGCAAAATACAGGGGTTTATTGCCAAGAAATACAATTTGGCGCTTGTACGGGAATTGATCAATAACCCGCACGGCCTTGGCTTTAATGCGCTCGCAAAAGGTGTCGCGCCCATAACTCCGAGGATGCTCTCAGCTCGCCTAAAAGAACTTGAGGCACTAAAAATTATCCAAAAAAACCTGGTTCTCGGAGCAAAGCCAAAGATTGAGTACAGGGCAACGCTGAAAGCGGAAAGCCTGAGAAAAGCGATATCGGAACTCGAAAAATGGGGAAGCAAAGAAATAGAGTAAGGCTGATAGGGCTTTTATTTTTTGAAAAGTAAACGGCCTATTCCTGCCTTCTGGTTCAACCCCACCAAAACCTTTTATTTATCAAAAATTAATCTATTCATATAAAGAGGTGATTTGAATCAAACGTTTTGGAGAAAGGAGACCGGAACCGCACAGAGCTACACCTATGGCTGCAGCACATATGGCTGAAATGAATCGGCAAACGGTACAACTTAGGGCTATAACGGAACATGTTGAGTCTGTTAAGGCTGCCATTAGTGCAAATAATAGGGCTGATGCAACAGAGTCTTTGAAAGTACTTAGGTCAATTCGTGATAGGGAACTTGATAACAAAGGAACCGGAACGGGTTACAATGCAACTGTTGTTGATACGGCGAGACATCACATTATGGAATTAGAAAAAGCAATTAGAATTGCTTTTAAAAAATAGTAACAGCGCAAGTTGCTGAAAAGGTTTCGGGAGGCAATTTATTAAATACCTGAGCGTCCTTCTTGATAGGTGAATTGAATGCCTAAGTTCAAGATTATTTATGACAGGAACAATTGTGTTGCCGCAGGGCCTTGCGCCGCGGTTGATAATGAGCATTTCAAGATTAATGCGGATGATGGCAAAGCCGATTTGATTGGCGGCAAGGAAGTAAGCCCGGGCGTGTTCGAACTCGAAGTCGACTCTGATGATTTGGCAAACCAGGCAGCTGCTGTTTGCCCGGCGGCAGTAATTTCAATAAAAAAAATCAGTGATTAAGCCAAAAAATTAACACAAATTAATTATTAGTTTTTCTAAAAGATTTTTAGTATAATTTAGTTTGGTGTTTTGGCTGATTTTTGGAACCAAATTTTCTTTCAACAATTCAAAAGTGTTTTTAACCCCAAAGCCCTAATCTTGCAGGGGATCACATGGAACGAAAGCTCAACATTTCGAATATGCCACAGGGCCACGGCATTGATGAGGCGACGATTCGCAACCTTTTAGAGCGCGCTTATGACAAACTAAACGATAGGATGCACGGAGAACTCCTAATGGATGTGCATTTCAAGGAATTCCATAAAACAGGGGCTAAAGAAGAGGTTGAGACCAAAGTAAAGGCGGTTGTAGCGGGATTTCAGTTCCACGCCGACGCAAGGGATTGGAGCGCTGAAAAGTCGGTTAAAACAGCGCTTGCGGCGATAGAAAAGGAAGCGCAAAGAGCCATTGCGAAAAAAAAGGAGCGCTAGGCGCTTTTTGGTGAAAGGAGCCTTAGCACCAGTTTTTTTCGACAATAAGTGAAAAAGAGGGCACAAAATAACCCATTGAATTAACTTTCCGAACTTTACAAGCCTTAAATTTTCAGATAGCATATGCGTTTGGGATATTAATTACCTAATTGTTTAAGTAGTTCACGTCATTTTAAGCAAAAATTCAGGGAGGAATTGACGATGAGCCTAACTACACTGACCTTTGGTTCCAAAAAAACCGGGTTTGTAACCCAAAACGCATTCGTTTCAACGCCCAGCAGCAGGGCAAGCCAGACAATGGGCAAAACCCCATTGACAACCGGCAAAATTGTTGTGAAAAAAGCATGCAGGTTCTACTCGCATGACAACATATTCGTGGTAGGAGAAGTTGCAGACGGCTACATTGCCGAAAACATGAAAGGCACTTTCAATGACCGCGAAATACAAATTGTGGATGTCGAATCCAAATACGGCCATAACGCAAAGAAAGGAATGGCAATCGGCATCTTCCTTAGCGGAGTTGACGAAACAGAACTCGCAGAAGGAACAGAACTGGATTTTAGGGTTTTGTAAATTTTTCGCCCGGGGAACAAACCCCTGATTTTAGTACTCGGGCTTTTTTGATTTTTTTTAAGAATAGTGCGCCGCGCGCAAAACAAAAATCCGTTATGTAGATTAAACCCTCAATATTGGCGGCGCAGCCCTCTTGTGCTCCGTTGCTTTTATCACTTTGGAAATTTTTTCCGCGATTTTTCTTTTCTCTTTTGGAATTTTCTTTCCGGCAAGAATGAGCGGCAGCAGCTCATCTAGCACTTCATAGGTCATTCCCATCTCTTTCTCATCTTCTTGCCCTTCCCAAAGTTCAGCTGAAGGCACCTTTTCTAAGAATTCGCGGGGCAGACCCATGTGTTCTGCAAGCGCGCGCACATCTTTCTTGTACAAATCCGCTATCGGGAAAAAATCCGCAGCGGCATCGCCGTATTTTGTGAAGTAGCCCATGTAAAGTTCGCTCTTGTTGCCCGTGCCTGCAACTAATGCGTCATTCGAATTGGCATAGTTGTAAAGTATTACTGCGCGAACCCGTGCATTCAAATTCGCGCGGGCGATTTCACTTTGGCTCCAAGGCAATTCCGCAAAAGTGTGCAAAAAATCATCTATCTCTATTGCAAAGTGAGTAACACCGAGCTCCGTTGCAAGGTTTTGTGCGTCAACCATGTTTTGCTTGTGTGTAAGAGAGGTATTTGGCATCATTATTGCGGCAACGTTTTCCTTCCCAAGGGTTTTTACAAGCAAAGAAAGAACAACTGCTGAATCTATTCCTCCGCTAAGGCCCACGACCGCTTTTTTCTTCCCTGCGGATTTGAAGAAAGCTTTTATCCCCGCTACGAGCTTTTTCTCGTGAACAGCCGCGTTAGCCTTTGCTCCGTTCCTTTTTGTCCCCCTCATTTTTGCTTTGTTCATTTCAACACCATTTACAGTGAAACAATCCTTTCAAGCTCTTCAATATCCTTTATTTCAAAATCCGCTTTCGTTTTCGTGTCAGGAAAAATCTGCCCGTATTTTGCAAGGCAGGTTCTCATGCCCATTTTTTTGGCACCTTCAATGTCACGCTCAGGGTTGTCCCCAACAAAAAGTATTTCCTCTGGGCGGGCCTTGAGTTCTTTTAGCGCCGCCTTGAAAGGAAGTGAACTCGGTTTTCGTTTCCCCGTGTCGTCAAGCGTTACAACAACATCAAAAAAATCGACAATTCCCATCTCCGTTAGCCTCATCCACCCCTTCATGCGCGGAGCATCGCTAACAATTCCCAAAGTGAGTCCTTTTCCCTTAAGAGCGATTAGTGTGCTCCGTACATGAGGATATGGCTCCAAGTACCCGACCTGCATTTTGCGGTAAGCATTGATTCCGCGCGTGAGAATTTTGTAATCGATTTTTCCGGCAACTTTTTTTAAGAATTCCTGGAAAATTTCGCCATGCTCGATTCCGTGCACTCCGTAGAGGTCAAAGAGCAGGTTGTATGCCTTTTCCTTTTCCATTCTCAAACCGGCATCAATCATTGCGGCGATTGCGGCCTCGCAGCTGATTTTTTTCATGCGCATGAAATCTATAAGGGTATTGTCCAAATCGAACAGTACTGACTTTATTGCCATAATTATGCTTTGATTAGGATGCAGATAAAAAGCTTATATACCCCCTCGGACTTTGATTGTTCTGATGAACAATCAAGTAATGGAAATGATGGGAAAATCGATTTTCTTCTTCGTAGTAGGCGTCATTCTCGCCTCGCTTTTTGCATGGAGCATGATGCAGGGAATTTCGCTGCACCTCACAGGAAATAGTTCGATTGCTTTCGGCTTTTATTTTGTTGGATGGATTTCAGGAGTTGGCGCTCTTGCGCTCTACTGGCAGGCAAGAAGCCTTTTCCATTTCGCAAGAATTTCGCAGTGAAATCAGAGTTTCTTTTTCATTAGCACCCATTTTGTTTTGGTGTAATGTGCCTTGTGGTAAAAGTCAAAGGCGTGTTTGCCTTCCAGTGCAATCAGATAAGATTCGCGCACGCCTTTTTTTCGAAATGCATGCTCCGCACGATTCATCAGCTCTGTTCCTATACCTGAATTCTGATATTTCTCAGAAACCACAATATCATTTATGAAAACAATTTTTTTCCCGAACCAGAAATCGTTGTAGAAAACTATGAACCCTGCAAGTTCTCTGCTAACTTTTGAAATGAGAATTTTGTAATTAGCATAATGCATCCGGATTTTTTTCAGAGAGCCTTTTTTGCCCCATTTTTCATTGTAGGGGGCCTTGCCAAATTCAACACGGAACAGTTCTGCAATTGCAGGGATATCGGATTTTTTAGCGGGTAATATTTTGAATTTCATAAACAGCATGCGGAACTTGCCGCATAAAATTCACTTCTTTTTCTTCTTCGCGCTTTCAGGTTCGGCCTGCTTCGCCCCTTGGCCGTCTCCGTCAAGCCCTAAAAGATCCTCAAGCTTTTTGCCCTTTGTTTCGACCTCATTGAATTCTGCAATGTCCTCTTCATCAAGCCCCAAATTCTTCAACATCTTATCATGGTCCTCAAGCTTCATTTCCTTAAACTCCTCGCGCCACATTTTCATATCCGAAGTTTCCGGAATCGGCTTTCCTTCCTTTTTCTTTCTTCCAAGCATACAAGGATATCCGCCTTATCTCTTTAAAAATTTTGAGAAAGAGCGGCATCAGAAACGCACTGCATGAAAATCCGTGCCAAATAGCGCATTTGCGCCAAATATTCCGCCTAAAAAAAGAAGGTTAAGGCAGCCTTATATAATACTAAATTCAATCTGTTTACCATGGTTTCCCAAGACAGGGTCGCAACATATATCCCGGGCCTTGATGATTTGATTGAGGGCGGCTTTCCAAAAAGTTCACTTATACTTATTTCAGGAACCCCAGGAACCGGAAAGAGCAATTTTTGCTCACATGTTTTATACAATAATGCAGTAAAGGGAAAGAAGTGCCTCTACCTGAACCTTGAGCAGGGGGAAGGAAGGCTTGAGATGCAAATGAAGCAGTTTGGCTGGGACGCTTCAAAAGCGCAGAACCTAAAGATTGTAACGATTGACAGCTCAAACCCTCAGATAGTTGAGAATGTGCTGCGCGAAATAGAAAAAGGGCCCTATGATATCGTCGCACTTGATTCTTTAGATTCCATTTCAACTAATCCTGCTTCGGTTGAGGAAATTCAGCAGCAATTGCGCGACCGCATACCAACAATAACCCTGCCCGCGCTTTTCGACCAGGCAACCCTTAGCAGGCTAAAAATCAAGAAAATATTCAGCGCAATCACAAAATCCAAAGCCACGGCAATTGTCACAAGCGAGCGCGTTGAAGGCGCGCAGGGGATTAGCAGGGACACTGTTTCAGAATTTTTGTGCGATGGGACATTATTGCTATCTTCCGCTGCAATCGGAAAGAAAAGGGTGCGCACTTTAGAAATTAGCAAGATGCGCTATACCGATACTCCGGGCGGCAGATACGATTTGGAAATAACCAAAAAAGGGCTTATAGTTTCAGGCTTATGACACTACCGTTCAAGCGCGATCTCGTAAAATGGTTTGTGAAAAATATCCTTCTCCCGCAAGTGGTAAGGATAGATTCCCCCGGCTTTATTGTAACCGTAAAGAACGCGCAAGGGGCGCAAATTAGCCAGAGAAATGTTTTGCTCTCCGAAACCCAGCTCGCAGAATTTGAAAAAGGGCTGGTGAAAAAATTCGGTGAAGAGGGAAAAAAAATCGCCTACTCGATTGGGAAAAATCACGGCAACGCTTATTGCAATTCCTTTGAAATCCCGCGCCTCAAAGAGGGCGGAGAAAAAACGGTCGACAATTTTATCCCCTTTTTCATGAGCTTTATGGGCGCCACATGGGGCAATTTTCCGGAATATGATTACGATTTGAAGAAAAAAATAGTAAAATTCGGAATGGCAGACCATATTGTGTGCCGCAAAAACGGCTTAGGATACATGCTGGGTGCCGGCGTTCTTGCCGGAGGCTGGGCATGGACTGTTCATGACACTTCAGTTGAAGGCGTTCAAACGCAGTGCACTGGAAGGGGCGATAAGGAATGCCGGCTCATTTGCGCTCCCGCGGATTATTTGAAAAAGCAGGGCCTTGCGCCTTTCATTTTCAAGGCGGATGCGGCTTTCCAGATGAGCGGGACTTACAATGAGATGAATGCTATTCGAAAGCCCGAGTATTCACGCGCTTCGCTAAAAAGCATGATTGAATCTAACATTTTCAAATTCGAGCGCAACAAGCTAAGTTTTCATGGCGAACGCTATTTTCAGGCCGGAATTGAACTTCTTTATTTAATTGAGCTCACGGCTGCGGAAAAAAAAGGCGTTAAGGAGCTTCTCTTCAGCACCGCTTTTGAACAGGGCAAAAAAATAGCCGAAAGCGAAAAAGGGAATGACTACTCCGTTTTCATCCCGGATTTTATTTCCGCAACAGGCTTTGGCGAGGTGCTCATTACAGGAAAAGCGGGTGAATTCGCAGTGCAGGTAAATTACTTTCCATGGCTTACGCCTTACGACAAAATAACTTATAGTTATTACAAGGGGCTGCTCTCAGGACTTCTCACAGGCTTTAGCGGAAAAGTCTCAAAGCTCACAGAGCACGCAATCGATGTTTCTGGCGGGCAGCTTAAGCTGAGTATTTGGTGAAACTGGATAAGGTGTTGAAAATGACTTATGCATAGGAGGCGGCTGTTTCACGATTGCAAAACGTAAAAATACCGGAAAAAACAAAAGCCGTAATCATTAAAAAAATCTCCGAGATGGGGGAGAAGGATATTTTGAAAATGAATCGTCTGGTACGCGACGAAGAGAGGTTGCAAAAATATAGGGGCCCTCGCATATGGAAGCTGCAAAGGCGCAATTATGATAAAATGAAGGCCGTAATGCTCAAACACGGACTTGGGCCAAAGGAAACGGCAATAGTTCTAATATCTGGAGCCGCATTAGGTGCCGCAGCCGACCCCTTGCTACCGTTTGTAATAGCGCGCAAAAGTGAAATTTTGGCAAAAGTTTGGATGGGGGCAAAAATTGTCTCGGCTGTTGCCCCGTGGACGTATCTTGGAGCGCGTGTTGCCTATAAGAAAATCAAGCGCAGGATGGCAAGGAAATGACACCGATTGGAAATAGGCGTGGAATATGGGTGAAGTTAAAGGACAGCCCTGCAAAAAATCCGGTCAGAAAATGGGTGAGCGAATCGGTTACTCCTTATTTTAGAATGGTTGTAAATACTGGAGAAAAACCCGTATTTACAAGGACTTCGGTCGGGAAAAAATCCGTGCTGCTCCGCTCTGGCGGGGCATTCTTGTTCGCGGAAATGAAGCCCGTATTCAAGCCGGTTGTAGCACTTGATGGAACGGTTGTTCTGTCACGTGGCGGAAAAATGTTACGGCCGCACATACACGGGAAAAATAATCGCAGTATCCTTATCGCATTACAAGGGTTCAGCAAGTTCATAAACGAGCACATGGAGGAATTGAGGCGGGAGGGTGTGAAGGGGGTTTTGATAGAATCTGCCGATGAAACGTTCAACCAGTTCGCAATCAAAAAACTAAGGGGTGAGGAAGTACGTGGTAATGTCAATACAAAATTCATGCTGCCAATTCTAATAAAAGTGGCACCGAGGGTATTTCCAAATGCAATCCCAAAGAGCAAAACAATGAAGGGAAGAAGAATATGGATTCCGATTGAAAATGCCGCACGCTATCAAAAAAACGTTACATATGAGTTGGTGGATTAGACCACAGGAACAATTTTATTCCCAAATCCCGTATAACCTTGCATGGGAAATGAAAGTGCCGCGGCACCTGAACCAATTTGGAAGCCGTTTGTTGAAAAGTTCCGGCAGGAGCTTGTGATTGCGGGCTATAGCGAGCGCACAATCAAGATGTATCTTCTTTATGTGGAGGCACTGCTCGCATCCGCTAATAAGGACCCGACAAAAATAGAAAGAAGCGATATTGTTTCGTTCCTTGCAAAAAAGAAGGAGAAAGGCTCTGCAAATACAACGCTTGGCCTTGTTCATGCGGCGCTCACTTTTTTCTTCAAAAACTACCTCAAAATGCCAATAATGGAAGAAATCACAACCCCGAAAAAAGCCAAGCACCTCCCCGTGGTCCTTACAAAAGATGAGGTGCGCGATCTTCTGAAGGCTACAAAACTTGGAAGAAACAGGCTCATTCTCCAGTTCATTTATTCGTCCGGCGTGCGCGTAAGTGAAGCCGTGAATATGAAAGCCGATGAAATCAATCTCAAAGAAAGGATGGGCAAAGTAAAATCCGGAAAAGGCGACAAGGACCGCATTATCATCCTTTCAAAAAACTGGTGCAGGCTTGCAAAAAAATACCTCGACCGCAAGAAAGTGAAAAGCCCCTTTCTCTTTTCAAAGAAAAACGGCAAGCAGCTAACACCTGACACAGTCCAGAGAATTGTAAGGGATGCGGCGGAGAAGGCAGGGATTCAAAAAGAGGTCACGCCGCACACGCTAAGGCATTGTGTTGAGGCTGGCACAAGAATTTTTACAGATAACACTATTTTGTCCGCAAAGCAGCTTTACAATAACCCAACCTCAAAAATACAGGGATTTGAATGGGGCACTAATGCACTTGTTAGCGCCCCTCTTCTTGGAAAAGAAGAGCAGGAGCGAAACGGGCTGCTTGAGATTTGGGCTGATGGGTATTGGATTACCAGTACGCCAGAGCACAGATTCTTTGTTTCTAGCGCGCACGGGCTTGCAGAAAGCTGCGCAAAAGACCTCAAAGTCGGGGATTATGTGCTTGGTGTAAAAAAAGCCGCCATTGAAAGCAAAGTTGTTGCGCCGGCTGGATGGTGGAGATTTATTGGTTATATTTTGGGTGATGGGACAGTAAGCCAGAGCCGCCGCGGAGTAATAATCAATGACAAAAACCCATATTTTGCAGAATTTTACCAGCAGTTGGCACAAAAAGAACTTGGCAAAGCGCCTTTTCTCAATCAATGCAAGGGCAGCAACAGTTTCGAACTGGTTTATTATTCAAAAGCGTTTGTCGGGCAGCTTAAGGGAATGGGAATGATGGTTAGGGCCCCACAAAAGCGTGTTCCTGAGGAGCTGTTTGGGGCATCCACTGATGAAATCTGCGCATTTCTTGCAGGCTACTACGATGCTGATGGAAATGAGGGCGAACCTAAAATGTTTTCCTCCAGCAAGGAACTGCTAAAGGATGTGCAAAGCCTTTTGCTAAGGCTTGGAATTGATGCCCATTTGTATAAGAGAATAAGGAATGTGAAACTTCCGCAGGGGAAAATAATAAGGCATATAATTTACTATCTTGAGATAATTCATATGCCGGATCAGTTGCTTTTCCAAAATTTAATTCCCACACAGAAAAAAATCAAGGTAATGCCAGATTTTGTCGGCGAAAAAATACCTGCCGGCAAAATCATTGCAAAGATGTACCCAAAGATGCTTGCAGTAAGAGGGCTTGTCTATAAATTGCAAACAAAGCACGGGATAAGGCACCTGAAAAGATACGCCGGCAAAATATTTCCTTCAAGAGAAACACTCCTTGCAATAAGTGAAGAAATTTCAAAAGTGCCGGGTTTTGAAGAGGAGAAAAAAGCGATTGATTCTCTCACCGACCAAAATTTTAAATGGCTCAGAGTTAAAAAAATCCTTAATGTAGAAGGGGAGAAAAAAGTTTATGATTTTACAGTCGCAGGTACTGAGAATTTCATTGCGGATGGATTTGTTGTGCACAATTCCTACGCAACCCACCTCCTCGAAGCCGGCGTGAACATTCGAAACATCCAGGAATTGCTGGGCCATAGCAACCTAAACACCACCCAGATTTACACCCACGTTTCAACCGAGCAGCTAAAGAAAGTGGAAAGCCCACTGGATAATCTTTGAATCAATCCTCCGCCCCCGCAGTTCCGCTACTCCGTTGTTTTTGGGGAATTCGTGTTTTGAATGGTTTATGCGCAGCCAGATCAAACCAACATGAATTATGTATAAGTAACATCTTACTTCTTTGTTTAAGGTGGGGCACTTCAATAACCCACATGAGTTATGTAGATTATCTATTGCTAATGCTTGTGTGCGTTTTTTCCGCGCATCGGACAGAAGATTTATATATCTGGGGGCATTTATTATTTTACAAATTATTTGTTCGGAGGAATAATAGATGACTACAAGACTTTCAAAATTGTTCGGCATGGACATAGTTAACGTCAATGGTGAGCACAAAGGCAAGGTTTTCGACCTTGTGATAAACCTAGAAAAGGGGAGAATAGAGACAATAACAACTGAGGCCCTGAAGGCTAGGACAAAGCAGGAAGCCAAGAAAATAATTAGCGAAAAAAGCATTCCTTACAATAGGGTGATTGCTGCTAAGGACTTCCTTGTTGTCGGAAATTCTTCAAGAGTTGAAGAAGAGCCAGAAGAGCAGGCTCCTGCGCCAAGGCACCCGATTCGCCGATACTAAAAACCCGTTTTTATTTTTTTAAAACGAAAAACAGCCGTAAGAATATTATGTTTTAAATATATACATAAGAAAAGTTATTTTATATAATAAGGCATATTAGCGGAAGTGCGGGGTGTCAGATGTACAAAGGGCATTTTATAAAATATAATTTTATAATTCCTGAAACTACTAAGCATTCTTCATATACTTATCAGAAGCTCTTTCGCGCGCTCTACGGCTATACTCAGAATGTAACCAAATCAAACGGCAAAACATACAAATACCACCGCAAGGGAATCCTTTCTGATATTCCTTATATTCGCCCAGGCAAGAACTGTGTGATAATTCCTCCGAAATCTTTTGCTCCGCTTGATACTTTTTTCAAAACCGGAAAGAACCCAACCCATTTTTGGAAAACAAAGGGCAACTGGAAGGCTGTTTTTTACATGGATGAGAAAGTGCTCGAGGAGAGCCAGGTGATTGCCGCTCTTAAAGAGCTCATTTCGCGCTCTTTCCAGTCAGGGGTTGAGGATGTTCCAATTCCAGATTTAAATTTGCTGGCAGAGCGCGCGGCAGGCGGCACGCAGGTCTCTGCGGAGAAGGCAAAGCTCGCTGTTTCCGAAGCTGAAAAAATCGTGAACCAGCCCTGGTTCAAGGATGTTTATTCAAAGGACGCTGAGCTCAAGAAGTTTTATGAAAGTTACAAGGCGCTGAAGGGTTAAATCTTTTTTCGACTGCTTTTTTAATAAATTCCCTCCAGATTCTAGCATGCCAAAAAAAGATTCAATCCACTTTTATTCTTACTGGTGGGACAATCGATTCATTCTACAACGGGCCGCTTGATACTGTTACTCCAAACAAAAAATCAATGATTCCTGATTACATTAAAAATCTGAATCTTCATGAAAAAATTAAGTTCACAACTATTTGCATGAAAGATAGCCGGCACATCAATACCATCGACAGAAAGAAAATGATCCGGCTAATTGAAAAGTCTCCAGACTCCCTATTCATAATTACCCACGGAACTTATACAATGCCGGATTCCAGTCGTTTTCTCGAAGCTAATTTGAAAAGAAAAGGTGTTGTAATAATTTTTACCGGTTCAATGATTTCATTATCTTTCCCAGGTTCTGACGGGGGTTTCAATCTTGGTTACTCCTTAGCAAATATTTCTCACGCGTCGCCCGGAGTTTATGTATCGATGAATGGCCGACTTTTCAAACCAAAAGAAGTTGAGAAGTTACTTAGTGAGGGAAGGTTTGCATCAATATTCCAAACCTAATCCTTTTTCAGAGTTTAATTCTTCACTTGCGCCGCAGCCTGCAAGAAATTGAAATTTATTTTAGTGCCGGGGATGCTGAAAATTTCAAGAGCTCCTGATTCAACTCCGGATTTGCGGCACGCAGTGCTAGTTGATATAACTCCAAACGCTCATTTTGGTTCTTTGTAATCTTTAGTATGTTATGAAACAAGTCATAGGCATTTTTTGCAGGGTTACTACTTTCAGGCAACTCTACAAAATCAAAAGGCACGCTTCCAGAACGCGGGTTTCGTAATACCCCAAACATATCATCCCTAGGCGAAAATCCGAGGTTTGCAATTAATGTCATGCCGTGTATTGTGTCTCTGCGCGCCTTTTTGGAGCGCGCATGCATCAGGGCATAGCTGGAAAGCGAGTTAAGCTTAGATTGTGGGATACCTTTTATCGAGGCTTGAAATTGTTCGCGGTTACGTTCTATTTCCGACACTCTGTCAATTATTTTTGTCTGGCCCTTTGATGCATCATAAAAAAGCTGCTGCAACATTACCCACTCCCCTTGCTTTGCATTCACTATTCTATCCCCCTCACGGATTTTGTACATGGCTGTTTTTGGTATGGGGATTTTTGCCTCTACTAATTTGTTAATAAGTTCCTGAATCCTTTTTGCATATGCGTCATCAGAACCGCGGCGAAACCATTTTATCGCAACCCTCTGCCTTGTGGTTTTTCCGCCTTTTGAAAAAACAACCACTCCTTTGTAAACTGTGACGGAGCCTCCATGTCCGATACTATCTGGATGGCTCTTTGAACTTGCGACCCTGACAACATCTTGGGCGCCGAGCCATGCGGTTGGTTTCTTCTGTTCCCACCATCGCGGGCGTCTGGGGTTTCCCGGTTTCATCATATACTTTTAGCGGCGAATAGGTATTTATTGGTTCAGTGGCGGTGGCTCTGTAGACCTCAAAACCGCTTAGGCCAGCTACAAAGAAACACCTTTGTTAGCGCGCCTGTGCCGCAGCCTGCTCCGTTTCCTCTTCTTCCTCAATCTGCTTCTTTGCTTTAAGCTTGATTAGCACATCCCTCTTTCTCCACTTCTTCTTGCCGCCAACGCTGCTGGTTTCCACTAAGCCCACATCCACAAGTGTTTTGATGTATGGGTAGAGGCTGCGGTCATTCTTGTAATCCATCCCGAAGATTTCGCGGATCCTTCTTAGGATTTCTTCCATCGAAATCCACTCATCAAACCCGAGAACCGATGAAATATGCGCGGCCTGAGTGTGCTCATTCATCTTGATATAATCCCAGATGCTGTGAATTTCCTCAATTTCCTCTTTTGCGCCGTAAATGCTGTTGTCAATCTTTGCAGTTGGCGATTTATCCTGTGCGCTTGCGCCTCCGGAAAGTATTTTTTTGAGAAAATCAAGCAAAAACATGATAGTAATTACTCTAAAGAGCTTTAAATAATTATCGTGATGGTTGTATTTACCATTTATTGTTGTGGTAATGTAGTATATTGATAGTAATTACCAGTAATATTACGTCAATAGCCAAATATTTAGGTATATTTGAGTGATTTTGTGCGCTTTTTAGCGATATTTCAATTGAAAGTGAGCCTATTTTAGCGACTAAAAACGCCTAAGTTAGCAATGCGCGGAGCCAGGTGTTTGCAGTGAGTCCATTTTAGCCGACTGTAAATTATCGCATCATTAAAGTGGGTGTATTTTAGGGGGCTTTTACGGGTCAAAATTTCGAATGCGTTTTTGTAAGTTGGTTTTAGCGGCCTTTTGGCTGTTTAAGCCAATTTGTGCATTGCTTTAACCGAATTGAAACAATAGGGCCAGAAAAATAGAGTTGTTTTATTTAGTTAATTACAAATTAACATTAATAAGTGAGCCTATTTTACGATAGGAAATAAGAAAAAAATAGCGGGGAAAGGATTTGAACCTTTGACCTCCGGGTCTCTCAAGCATTCGCCCTTTATTTGTTGTATTTTGCCTTTATTCGCTTATTTAGCCTGATGGCGGCCTTTATGAGCCCGGCGGGCACTCCTGGCTGCCCTACCCTAATAGATAAACATCACCTAAAATATTGCCGATGATACGTTTATTCGCTATGGAGGGAGCGGAGAACCGCTGTAAATCCTATTTATCTTACATGAAATGTGCTTATAATGCTTTATATTGGTCAAAATCCGCAATCTCCAGATTTCTCTGGGTGTTTTTGCGTTTTTGAAGCTCCACATTTTTCCGATTGGGATGTGCAAAAGCCCGCATATTTCGGCTATTTTAAGCAAAACACCCTTATCCTGCTGCGTAACCGTAATATCGCCTTTTACCACGTATCCTTCGGCATCAATAAAACCACTCAAAAAGCCCATTAAATAGTCTTGTGATTTTGAAGTTGCCGTTTCTAATTTTTGGCTTTTGCTTGCCATTTTTCCATAAAATTCCTTGGAATCGACCCTTAGCCGCAAAGAATCAAATCTTTTGTCCTTTCTTTCTCTTCCTTTTAACCCGGCTTTTTCTAGTATTTCCTGTAATTTAGCCCTTATATCCCCATCCCGGTCAGAGTTGAGGTAAAACTCAACCCTGTAATGCCTGTCATTTTTGTTATAATGGGAGTAGCCATCTCCTACAAAAAAACCATCTAGATAGCCTTGATTCAAATCAGATAATTCAAAAACTATTCTATTCACCTCTACCCCGCAGCATGTGTAAACTGGTGGCTATAGCCTTAAAATACAATATTCGAAATTATTAGCTATGTCCAATATTTTGTGTTTTTAGAGCATTTTCCGGAGCTCTTCCATCTCTAATTTGAGGTTTTCTATCTTGTTTCCAAGATCTTTAAGCCTTCTCTTATTATCAACAGCCACAAGGGGCTTTCCCGATTCCGGATCCTTAAAGTTATACTCCGCGGCTATTTCAAAGGGGAATTCAGCCATTCCCTTGCCCGCGCTAAAGAACTCGTGCGTTCCTTCAAATTCCATGCCTTTTTCAAGCTTAGTTATGTCCTCGGTATGGGTTTCTATCAGTATTTCGGCAATGCGCGAATTCTTTATCTCCCAAGTATAGGAATACCATCCTGTCTTAGTATTTTTGGTTTTCTGGTAGCATGCAATCCCGCGGTAGTGGAGCCTATTTAGCACAGTCCTTATTTCAGTCACTTTAAGGGGCAGTTTCTTGCCTATTTCCTCATCAGTTACAGGCCTTTTTTTGTGCTCGCAGATTTTCATGAGTTCAATTGCATATTCCCCGCCCACGGATTTTAGAAAGTCCTGCACTATCTGCAGTTCATAGATTTTCTTGACGGGGGTTTTTGGCATACTAATCATTTCCTTTGCGCGCTTGTTTTAAAGCCCTATTTTGCCTTCCTAATTTTCTTGCCCTTGTTTACAGGCTCAACCTCGATTTGGGCTTTTGGAAATTTCTTGGAAAGCTCCTTTCCTTCAAAAATCCTGTCTAGGAATACCGCAAGCGCCGCAATTTCAGAATGCGGCTGAAGCGTCACAGAGACGTTGTATTCAGATTTTTCATAAACTTCGCGCTCCACTTTTTGCGAGCCGATAATTACAAGAAGCTTCTCTTTTTTGCGCAGCTCCTTTTCAACGTTCTGCAGCGGCAGCCCATACATTGTAAGGTGAACGCTTGTATATCCATTCTTCGAGTAGTGCTCCAGCCTCTTTTTCCAGCTGTCCACAAACTCTATTTCAGCTCCCCTGCCCCATCTCTCATTTATGCTCTCAAGCGTTTGGGGTATGCTCTTGTCTTCTTCCCCTTCAATTTCGATTTTGTCGGCGCCAAATGCCCTTGCAACAAGGCAGCAGTGGCTTGTGACCCGATAATCGCGAACATGCCGGTGCCCATAACGGAGCACGGCTATCTGTGGAGGCATAACTAGTAGAAATCTTGCTTTGCACCATTTTTTATTCCTTGTTCAGCTACTCTACAGTATGCTTGATATCAAATTTGTGCGCGAGAACGCCGATATTATAAAGAAAGATTTGAAAAAGCGCGGCGACTCTGAAAAAACAAAGTGGCTCTCAGAGCTTTTGGAAATGGATAAAGAGTACCGCTCCGTGCTGCAGGAAGCCGAAGCGCTGAGAATGAAGCGCAACCAGATTACTGATGAAATAAATAAACTAATGGCGCAGAAGAAGGATTTCAAGCCGAAGATTGCGGAGGCAAAAAAGCTCCCTGAAAAAATAAAAGAGCTCGAGAAAGAATCCGCGCCGCTCAAGGAAAAAATCGATTGGTACTTAATGCGCCTTCCAAATATCCTGCATGATTCCGTTCCTGTAGGAAAGGACGACTCTGATAATGTGGTTGTTCGAGAATTCGGAAATAAAGTTTCCAATACAAAGCTCGCTCCGCACGGTGAAATCCTTGAAAAGAACGGCTGGGCGGATTTCACGCGCGCAACAAAGATTGCAGGTGCCGGGTTCTATTTTCTTAAGGGGCAGTTCGCGCTGCTTGAAATGGCGTTGCTCCGTTTCTCTTTAGATAAATTAGTTGAGAAAGGTTACACTCCGATTTCTCCTCCGCTCATGATGAACCGTGCCGCATATGAAGGCGTTACTGACCTGTCTGATTTTGAGAATGTTATGTACAAAATCGATTCCGAAGACCTCTATTTGGTTGCAACTTCCGAGCACCCGATGGCTGCAATGTATAAGGATGATATTTTCCAGGAAGCGGAGCTTCCACTTAAGCTTGCGGGAATTTCCCCCTGCTTTAGGCGCGAAATAGGAAAGCACGGCATAGATACGCGCGGTCTTTTCCGTGTCCACCAGTTCAACAAGGTTGAGCAGTTCATATACTGCAAACCTGAAGATTCATGGAAAATGCATGAAGAGCTCCTTGCAAACGCAGAAAGCATTTTCAAAGACCTCGGGCTTTCCTACCGCGTTGTAAATATTTGTACTGGCGATATCGGTACTGTTGCCGCAAAAAAGTATGATTTAGAAGTTTGGATGCCGCGCGAGGAAAAATACCGCGAGGCGGTTTCATGCAGCAACTGCACCTCATACCAATCAGTGCGCTCCAATATAAAATTCCGCAAAAAGGACGGCTCGAAAGAGTATGTGCACACGCTGAACAGCACAGCAGTTGCGGCATCAAGGGCGCTGCGCGCAATAGTTGAGACCCATTACGATGGGGAAGTTCTCAAGATTCCAAAGCCGCTGCAGCAGTACCTGAATGGGGCGAAGGAGATTTCCGCGGAAAAGAAATAATTTACTATTTTATTTCAAAAATTTTAACTTCGTTGCCAGAGTAAGTATACGCATATTTCCTCAACCCCGTTCTTGTCTTGCTCCACTCAAAAATTCCCCCGTGCAAATTCATGGCATTGTATCCCTGCCGCGCAAGAAAATCCGCTGCGGTCGAACTGCGAGAACCGGTTCTGCAAAGGCAAATTATCATCTTGTTTTTTGGCAGCTCCGCAAAGCGCCCGGGCAGCTCCGTTAGGTCAATCCATACCATTGGCTCTGCCTTGGTAAAATCCACTTCTTCCCTGTGCCGCACATCCAGAAGTACCGCGTCCCCTTTAGAGAGGGCTTTTTCAGCTTCCTGAGAGCTTATCTCCTGCGCCATAACCAAGATGCCTGTTAGTAAGGTTAAAAAACGTGTTTTAGGCGTATTTCTTATTCTTCTAGCTTCTCTTTGTGAAGTCAGTTCTATCGAGCCCCCAAAGGGGGCGAAGATGGAACGCTCCCTTCCAAGGAGCAGCTCGGAGGGCCCATAGCTCAGCCTGGTAGAGCAGCGGCCTTTTAAGCCGTGTGTCGAGGGTTCAAATCCCTCTGGGCTCGCCTTTTTCTTTCTCTTAGAAAGAGAAAGAAAAACGCGACCGAAAAAGAAAGAGAAACGAGAAGCGTTCACTGAAAAGAAAAAGTGTGGTGCGAAATGCGCCTGCAAAGGCATAAATTCGTGAAAGTTTCATATATGGTGTTTTCATGTCTGTTGGAATCGACGAGCTGATGAAGAGCAGGAAGGACAATCTCGAATACTTGAGAAAGAAAGGCATTGAGCCGTTTCCATATTCATTTGCGCCCACACACTATTCCGCTGAACTCAAGGATAAATATGAAAGCAAGCTAAAAGCAGGCGATCACACAAAAGATAAGGCAATAGTCGCAGGCCGCGTGATGGCAAAGAGAAATTTTGGTAAGCTCTATTTTGTGTGATA
>Ga0209542_10000223_pt1 | contig 140294 bp, 162 predicted proteins | sample RifCSPhighO2_01_FD_184028 | JGI IMG/M metagenome (GOLD analysis project Ga0209542, IMG submission 184028) | Soil microbial communities from Rifle, Colorado - Rifle CSP2_plank highO2_0.1 (SPAdes) (version 2) | ecosystem: Environmental > Terrestrial > Deep subsurface > Rock core/Sediment ... | reverse complement strand
AAGAGTGTTCAACTCTTCCGAAAGAACTGGCAGTGACTCTTCGGTGCATGGTAGCTGCTTGAGTAACTCGAATTGAACTTCTGAGGCGAGAAGGTTTAGCTGAATCCTCGACTCCACCGACTCCACTTCTGCAAGCCTCTCGCGGTAAAGGTAGTTACTCGTAAGAATGGCGATAGCGACAACGCCGAGCGTTAAGATCAAAACAAATATGTATTTGCCCCAGCGTATGTCGTTCATGTTTTATTTAGCGCCATCTGGTTTTCTTTGAAAATGCTACACCGTAGACGCTGCGCAGTAGCCAAAACGGAGCAATCAAGCCATACAAAGCTAAGAAAAAAACGGTATCGAGTGCGATAGTGTGCACCTTCTTAATCCTGACAAGCCACACCCCACCCACGATCATGGCCAACATTAAAACCGCTATCATATATTTCATAATAGATTGCGGGTCGGTCTTCAAAAAGAACCAATCAAAACTGAAGCTCCAGTTAAAGTAGTGGCTCATCCCCACAGCCGCCACTTCAATATACTTTTCGTAAATTCGAGCCCCGCCTATGTAGAAAATATAACCTGCGAAAAATATCGCAGTAAAAATTGAGACCACAGCAAAAGGTAAACTAAAAACTCCTAAGTTGCCGTAAGAGCGGCGGAATAGGAGATGGGAGTAGTCACGCGCATTCTCAAGAAATCCATGTATCCAGCGAACTCTTTGCTTAAACAACACTCTTACGGTTTTGGGAGCAACAGTATAAACGACAGCTCGCTCGGCGTTCTCTATTCGCAAGCGGTGCGACTGCATACGAAGAGCCATCTCCAAATCTTCAGTATGATGGGCATGTTTGTAGTCGCCAATTTTCTTGAAAACTTCTCTTCGGTAGATCGAAAAGGGCCCGGGGGTAACGTACAGAGCGTTCAAGTAACCAAAAACCTTCCGTATAAGTGCACCCAATATATACTCTATGTTCTGCATCCTCTGGACAATCCCGCGAGGCTCGTGCACGCGGATCATTGGAGTTACAGCCATGACCTCTAGATTTTCAAAGTAAGCGACTATCTCCCAAAGTGCTCCGGCGTCCACAAAAGAGTCGGCATCTAAGCATCCAACTAAATCAGTCTCTATGTGTGTGAGAGCTAAGTTTAAGGCAGTGTATTTGCCTCCGTTCTCTTTAGTTAAAACTTTGACCCGCGAATCAACTCCGAACTCTCGCGCGCGCAAAAGGGTGCTGTCTTTACTACCGTCGTCTACAACTAAAATATTGAGTTTATCCTTAGGATAGTCGAGGGCCAGGAGTGACTTAAGCGTACCGCCAATTGTGCGCTCTTCGTTCCAAGCGGGAACAATAATGCTAACAGATGGCACATAAGCGCCTCTTACACTTTTTACTTTCTTGCGAGAGAAAAAACGCTCCTCGATAAAAGTAACCAACATGAAAATCTGGAAGTAAAGTGTCAGGAAAAGAAAAAAGTAAATTGTGAAGTTCAAAATCTGATGCATCGTGCATACAGATTACTTACTTCCTCCCCAAAGTGCAAGTGACTAGATTCGGTTTAAAATCAATCGATAGGCGTCTTTGCGGTGAGCAATAAGAAAAATTTTTACCTTGTTTCCTTCAATTCGAAAAATAACCCGATAATCGCCGACCCGGAGTTTGCGATAATTAGCCAGCACATTTCGGAGCGGCTTGCCGTATCGCTCGGGCGACTTTGTCAGGCGAGTTTCAATTGCTCTTTTTATTTTATTGCCCCACAAAGAAGACAATGCCGGAATATCTTCCAACACAACGATGTTGGTGTAAACTATTTGAAATTCTTCCACGCTTTTTTATGAGAAACAAATTTTGTTTTTGAGGTATCGCGTCGAGTAACAATTTCCCCTAAGACTATGTCCTCTTCAAGTTCAATAGCCAGACGCAAAAGTTCCGAGGCTTTGGTCGCCTCTGGTACATGATCTCGCCTGGCAAGACGCTCTATGGCATCTTCTACTTCGCGAGAGACAGTTATATTGATTCTGTTTTTTGTTGTAGGCATACGATAAGTGTATCAAAAGTGTGCCACCTGTCAATACGGGAATGGGTCACCCCAGAAACGCAAAAACCCACACCCGCTTTCGCAAAATTGACTCTACCAAAGTGGGTATGTATTCTTATACTAGAATTGCCCCTTCAACAAAAGGACATCCGGATGAGACTCGAGGAGATCACCTGCGACGAGTGCAAGAAGCAGAACAAGGTCGGCGACCACTCCTGGTTCGCACTAAACAACCTGAAGATGCTCGGTGGAGCACCACCAAAGCTTGACCGAGAGGTTCACCTCTGTGGAACCAGTTGTCTGCGTGACTGGGCCATCAAGGCGACGGGGGAGATCGACGACTTCAACTCCAGGCCCCATCAGTCACCTCTGGGAGAGGTTCGCGCCCAGAGACTGCCTGAGCTGATTCTTCACTGATCGCTTCAGGAATGCGCCGACCCTGGTCGAGAGATCACGGTCGGCGCTAAAACAAAAAGCCCGTCATCTTTCGATGTACGGACTTTTTGTTTTCGTGTGTTACTTATTTTATGTTTGAGTAGAAGGCAAATCGGGTGCTGGTCTTATCTTTAATAGTTAGCACCGGTTCCTTGCCTTTCGCCCACTCGGGTGTGTTTTGAGCACTTACCGGTGAGTAGAAGTGACGAACTGTTTGGGGGAAATCGCATACAAGACTACCGTCTTTATATACGAGTTCGGCAACCCTGATAGCATCCTGCCAGATTGCTCCGGCGTCAGAGTAGCCCAAGCTCATGTTTCTTTTATAGTTTGCATCGAGCTTACTAAACCCCGAGAACTGCCCACGATCTAGAATAACGTCCTTATAAGTTTGGGCTCCTCGATAGTTCGTAGCAACGCGGTTACGGATAACGCACGCTACTTTTACCATCTCTCCCTGTGTCGAACGGTCTGTTTCGGACCGAACTGCACGGGCTAGCCAGAGTACCTCTTCGGCATCAAAGCCTTGCGTTTGATTAATTGGTTTCGACTCCGCAAGTGTCGGACTCTTAGCTTCCAAAGGAAGCCAGTTTGATCCGACGGCCACGATAACGAAAAGCACTAATTTGGCCCACGAGATGATTAATCTAGTTGTCATAGAACAGAAAAAGCCTTGACGGCTTTTCTTATTTATAGTCTAGCATGTCAGGCGCCTAAAGTCAACTCAAAAACACCTGTTTTTACTATAATATGGCTCTCGTTAGCCACTTTTTAGTAAAGGTGGCGATAGAATTAAACCACTATTTCTTAGCAGAAAGTAAATGTACCCAGAATATATTAGAAGTACAATGATTAACGGGAAATTCGATAGGTGGACCGAAGCAAGGGGAAGTTTGGCAAAAAATTCGATGACGTTGATCATAAACCAGAGAAGTAAGTACGAAATCCAACCAAAAGGCACCGAGAGTACAGTGGCGATGAAGCCCAAAGCTCCCGTAATAAACCCAAACAACATTGCAGCTGGGATAAGGCCAAGAACTATTAAGTTAACGGGGAGTGCGACAAGAGATAAATCCCCTATTTTGTACAAAAGCCACGGCAAGACAGCAATTTGAGCAGATATTGTAGTCACGGCTAGACTTTGTAAAAACTTCGGTTTAATCCAAGCAAGTTTACTTTCAAAGATAGGGGCGAGGTAAACTAACCCAAGTGTTGCCAAAAACGAGAGTTGGAAACCAACGTCAAAAACTAAAACTTTGGGATTCCACAAGATCATAGCAAAGCCCGCTACAACTAGAGCCAGCCCAGCATTGTACGGCCTGCCAGAGTGCCGTGCCATAACGGCAATGGTGGCCATAATTGCAGCGCGAACGCTCGCGGGCCCAGCGCCAGTCATTAAAGTGAACAGAATTATACCAAGAGCTCCAGTCACAAAAGCGTACTTTCGTGGGAGAAACAAAAGAAAAACAATAATGAGAAAGTCAGCGACGATACTAAGGTTATATCCCGACAGAACAACTATGTGCGTAACTCCAGTTTTTCTAAAAGAGTTTAACAGCTCCTCGCCTAAAGAGTTTTTGGCACCCACAATAAGACCTCCGGCAAGAGAACTTTCTGGTTCTGGTATCACTCGAGCAAGATTTTTCAAGAAAGCTTTTTTGAAAGAGAGTAAAGACCCAATGAGAAAATTACCGCCATCCTTGCCCACAAGTTCTATTTTGGGGCGAAACATCTGGTGATATATATTTTCCTTAGCTAAGTAGGCACGCCAATCAAAAAAGTCACCCTCCTCAAAGGTAGTTTGATTTTCGGGTTCCTCTAACTCACCCTTAATATTAAGTACATCCCCATACTCATACTCCGGGTAATGGTCAGTAAAAACTAAAACCCGGCCTGCTTCAGTTTCTACCACCAGTCTAGTATTGGTCTCTCGCACATCAGGCTCATCTACGACTGTTCCAATAAGGAAGGTTCGACCTTCCGCGGAAGGTCGAACCTTCCTGTCTTCTACGGAGCCTCTGGCGCTTGTCCAAGCCAAACCAAAGCTCGAGGCAAGAAGGACGAGTGCTACAAGGGCTAGTATCACTTCTCTCTTTTCAAAAATTAAGTACCAAGCCAGAAACAAAAATAGCGCTAATACAGAAAGTAGCCCTGCCAGACTCAAACCAAGAGATAGTTGCGACTCAATCAAAACCCCCAAAACAAAACCTAAAATAATAAAGTACAGAATTTGCCGCCAGTAGGTCATTCCTTCGATATATCTACCATGTCAGCATCGGGTTTATACCAATTCAACCTCTTTATCAAAAACTTGAGCAATTCGATGAAGTGTTCCTAGAGAAAAACTGTGGGTTCCACTTTCGATTCGAGCAATTACAGACTGGGGCATGTGCGCCCTAGAGGCAACCATTTTTTGAGTAAATTGTTTGGCTATTCGCATTTGTTTTATTTTGTTGGAAAATTTTAACCGTACGATTTCTTCGTCATATGATTTTTGGAACACTTTTGATCTAAAGTGCTTCTTGAAAACTGCATCGAAGGAATGCATTGTGAGTTTTTTTATTTTCTTTTTATTTTGCGATTGTTTTTTCATATTTTTTGTTTAAGATAGTAATTTATATATTTTCTGGGCGTAATCAATTTCTCTTTTGGGTGTCTTACTGCTTTTTTTAATAAAACCACTTACAAAATATATCGTTCCGTCTTTAATAAAGAAAATAATCCTGTGGTTCCGTACCACTAACTCTTTTATCTTCCCTTGCAAAGTTTTGGTGCGAATCAGCTCAAAATTTCCAGCCTGCATGATGCTTATGCTAGCCGCTATTTTTGCTTGGCTTTCAAGCGAGAGTGTACCAATAAACTTTTTTACCGGATCAAGAAAACATACCTTTGTCACTAAGCAAGTATAGCAAACTTGCTATACTTGCGTCAAGTAAATGCAGTAAAATTGTGTTTTGAGTATATAAAAGTTACGTTATCTTATTTCTGACTGGTCCATTGCTATGTTAGAAAGGCGGTCGGCGTCAAGGTTTTTTTCGCGACGAACATGGGTAAAAATTACGTTTGGAAATTCGGCAACGATAAAGTTATGCGCTTTTATGAAAAGTGGAAAAAGAGTCTCTTCTTTTATTTGGTATTTATTTGAAAGTTGCCTTTGTATAAGTTCGCTGTCCATTCGAAATTCAAGATGAGTGTTTTTTCTTTTTGTCTTAGGCACGATTTTTTTCATCTCCTCGAAACCGATTGTAACTGCGCTGTACTCTGCAAAATTGTTCGTCTGGTGCCCCAGAGGCTTGGCAACTTCGCGCAATACCTTGCCATCCTCATCTGTAATAAAAACCCCCGCGCCGGCTACTCCAGGGTTGCCTCGCGCTCCGCCATCTGTGTAGATGATGTACCTGCTCATGTTGTCGCCTCTTTTATGTCGACAACCCGGAGACGTAAATCGTTTGCGCCCATATAGTTACTACGTTCTATGGTTGCGACAAGGTCAATTTTTTTACCAGCTTTTATTTCGAAATCTCCATATGAGTAAGTGTTCACAAAAAACTCTATCGCCTTTATTTTCCGACCTGACTCGTTCTTAAAAATAAGCTCGATGTGAGTGTTGCCGTTTTTACCAAATTCTCTGACACTCTCAACCATAATATTCGAGAATAAAAAATTTGGCTTTGGGTTATCCATCCCGAAAGGAGCGAACTTTGCAATTTGATTGTAAAAATCCCACGTTAAATCACTTAAGTTGAGCACGTGATCAATGCTAACACCAGCAATAGCAGACTCACAATCTTTTACTTTTTCATAAGCCACGATCATTCTACTCTCAAACTCTTCCGCTTTATTCTGATTTAATGTGAATCCACCTGAAAACGCGTGTCCGCCGTAGTCGTTAAAAAATTCCTCTCCACCGGCCGCTTCAAAAAGTTTCAATACATGCACTGTGCCGTCCGAACGTATAGAACCCTTAACTTCCCCGGTACCGTTGATCGTCCAGAGACAAACTGGTCGCCCATACTTTTCTACAAGACGCATACAGGTTAAGCCCAAAACTCCAAGTCGCCACTCGGGTTTCCCGCGAACAATGAGCGAGGGCAACTCCACTTCCATAAACGCCGAATCAATATCGTCCAAAATATCTTGTACCGTTTTACGGCGTTCTTGATTTCTTTTTTCCAAACTGTCTGATATTGCCCTTGCTTCTGGCCAACTGTCAGTTGTGAGCAACCTAAAAGCTTCTTCTCCGTGAGCCATACGGCTAGCGATATTTATACGCGGACCGATAGTAAAGCCGATGTCATCCTCGGTTATAAACTCGGGATCAATACGAGCCTTACTAAGTAAGGACACCAGCCCTGGACGACGAGTCTTGCTCAAAACCTTAAGACCGAAATGAGCAATCGCCCGATTTTCGCCAGTAAGCGAGACCATGTCACAAATGGTCGAGATACCGGCCAAGTCAAGGAGCCATTTCTCCCATCCATCTTGGATCTTGAACTGGGGCCGTTTCAAAAGAGCGCAAACCAGCTTCCATGCTGTAGCGGCACCACAAAGAAATTTGAAAGGATAGGTATCATCTTCGCGCTTGTTGTTTATTACGGCAAAAGCTCCCGGAAGTTCAGCATGGGGAAGATGGTGATCGGTAACTATAACGTCAACGCCAAGCTCTTTTGCACAAAGAACCGGAGCAATGTCGGTAATGCCACAGTCAACCGTAATGATAAGTTTAGCGCCAAATTTTGCTAACTTTTCTACTAGAGCAACCGAGAGACCATAGCTTTCGGTGTAGCGATCGGGTATATAAACTTCGAAATTTTCGTAACCAATTTTGGTGAAAAAAGAGTAAAGAATTGCCCCGCCCGGAATTCCATCTGCATCGTAGTCTGCAACCACCACAATACGCTCACCGTCACTAATCGCCTTTTCAATTCGGCCTACAGTCTTTTCCATATCTCGAGCCATGTAGGGGTCGTGGATGTCTCTAGAGTAGTCTGGGTTTAAAAACTTTTCCGCCGATTCGTGATCCTCGATACCTCGGTAATAAAGAAGTTTGGCCGTAATTTCCGGGTAGGCGGAAAGGTGGTTATTCATAATCTTGTCTGGAGGCAATTCTCTTATCACCCATTGCTTGCCAATTTTCATTCGAGTCGCTCTAGACATATGTAATATGTTATTATACCAGAAACAGAGATAACCCTCATTTATAGGCATATTTATGGAAGACTGTATTTTTTGCAAGATTGTTAAAAAAGATATCCCGGCAGAGATAGTTTATGAAAACGAGAACTACCTCGCTTTCATGGACATTAAGCCAATAAATCAAGGCCACGTTGTGCTTGTTCCCAAAGAGCACTCGAGAACTTTCCTTGATTTTGTAGGTTTAGCCTCCAAAAATGGCGAACTGGTTGAGGTACTACAGAAAATCGGCGGGGCTGTGAAAAACGGAACTGGAGCAAACGGCTTGAATATCTCAACAAATATCGAACGCGCCGGCGGGCAGATTATCTTCCACACTCACTTTCACATCATCCCCCGCTTTGATAACGACGGCCTCGTCCACTGGCCTCACAAAGAAGGCGCCGAAAAGAACTTCGCCCAAATCGCCTCCCAAATCCGCGCAAATCTAAAATAAAGTCTGTATTATATTACTTATATTTTTTATAAATTTTGCTACGATGATCTACGTCGTGAACGGTAATTAAAAGTTTATCGTATTCGGCCTCATACACGACTCGCCAGTTCCCGACTCGCAACTTAAAGAAACCGTCGAGAGATTGATGAAAGGGAATGTGATTAACTTCGTCGAAATGGTAAACGAGCCACTCTATTTTGTCGGCAACTTGAACTTTTGTCTCTTTATCCAGTTTCTTAACTAATCGCTGGGCAGATAACGTTATTGTAAATCGCCAGGCGGCCATCAAATTTATTTACGTACTCCGCGCAAAAAACTTTTTAAATCGCTAAAACGCCCGGCTTTCTTATCTCGAACAGAATTTTTAAGTTTTCGTAGGTAAGTTTGTTTGATATCAAGACCAAAATCTGGGTCAGTCAAAATGCCGCTTACACTCTCGGCAATCATGAGTCTCATACTAGCCCTATTTTTATTACTTTTTTGACTTTTGCTTGCAGTAATCATATTTCTATGATATCACACTTTCTTTTTCTTGGGGGACTTTTTGATAGCTTCGATGCCAGGAAGAGTTCCTTTGGCCAAAAAGTCGAGAGCTGCTCCGCCTCCAGTTGATACGAAGTTAAATTTATCCAAAATTCCCAGCTTTTCGATCGCTGATATTGAATCCCCACCCCCGACAATCGAGTAAGCATCTGATTTAGCGATGGCGTGTGCGACCGCCTCGGTACTCTCGCCAAATCCATCCTCGAACTTACCTAGAGGACCGTTCCACATTACAAATTTAGCGACCTTAAGCGCCTCTTTAATTTCGGCCACAGTTTCGGGGCCCACGTCCACAATCTTTTCGTCTCTATTAACCGCAATGGGTGGCTTGGTTAAAACTCCATTTCGAGTTTTAACAATTAAGTCTTTAGGCAAAACAATTTTTTTATTTCGTGAAAGTTTGGCAAGGCCCAAAAACTCATCGTCAACCAAAGATTTACCGACCTCATATTCAAGCTCTTTGAAAAAGCTGTTGGCGAGTGCCCCAACAATAAAAATTTTGTCGGCTTTGGGCAAAAACTTTTTAACCAAAGGGAGTTTCGTTTTAAATTTTGCCCCACCCAGAATAATTATAAACGGATGCTTGGGTGCAAATGCACGCGAAAGCGAATGAACTTCTTCGGCAAATAGAGACCCAATAAAACTTGGTAGTAACTTGGGTAAACCAACGATAGAAGCATGCTTCCTGTGAGAAGCGGCGAAGTCCTCGTTTATAAAGAGCTCAAACGGCTTTGCCAGTTCTTTGCTAAATTTGAGGCTATTTTCCATCTCTCCCTTAAGTCTACGAAGATTCTCAAGGACGATGACGCTACCATCTCGCATTGATTCAATTACTGAAAGCTGTCTTGTTTTATCGTCGGCCGGCAAAAATCCAACTTCCAAATGTTTGTTGAGATAACTAACTATTGGCCGAAGACTCAAGGCGCCATCCTTGCCAATATGACTTACGATCACAATCTTGGCTCTCTTTTTTCGCAAATATTCAAGTGTTGGGATAACTCGACGGAGTCGGAAATCGTTCTGAATAACGTTGTTCTTCAAGGGAACGTTGAGAGTAAGGCGGAGCAAAACAAGACGACCCTTTAAGTTTTTGACCTCACTGATTTTTCTTAACTTATTTTTTTTTGTTTTGGGCATTCACTCTATCAATTATTTGTAAGAAATGTTTCGGTTTTAGGCTCTCTCGCCCGATGAGCAGGCCATCAACACCCCCCTTATTAATAAAGCCCGTGGCATCGCGCGGATCTATTGAGCCGCCGTAAAGTATTGGTACAGAATGTGCAAGATCATGTCCAGCAACTTCAGCTATCACTTTGCGAATGAAAATCACCATCTCTCTTACATCTTCTGGACTTGCCGGTCCACTACTCTCGGCACCCACGGCCCATAACGGTTCGTAGGCTAGGGTTAAATTCAAAAGATATCGTCTCTGAACTTTCCGAAGGCCAACTACAATTTGTTTAGCAATCTCTCGCAAATAGTCGCCATCTTTGTCACGAGATTGCTCCCCAACACACAAAATTGCGTTTAAGCCACTTTTTAACGCAAGAGTTAGTTTGTCATTAATTATCTCGTTGTTATCCCCGAGCGCTCTTCTCTCCGAATGGCCGACTATGACGTGAGAAACTCCAAGAGCTAAAAGCTGTTCAGCCGATATCTCTCCCGTGTATGCTCCGGTACCTTTTATAGAAGAGACGTTTTGTGCCCCCAAGCGTAGCCGCTGGCCCTGCGTCCTTTTCTTAAGAGCGTCAATAAAAACAAGTGGTGGACAAACAACAGTCTGTACGCCACTTGCTTTAACTGCGGCAAGTCGTATTTCGTCAAAAATCTTTACCGCTTCTGACACAGTAAGCGGATTCATCTTCCAATTAGCAACTATAAGCTTTTTTTTATTCATATGGCCCACTTGAGGCCATTGTACCAGTCTACTCCACTTCTTTCCAAGAGGTCACATCCCATGATCCCCCGGGCCCTGTGTCAAAAATGCTAGAGGCTAAGCCTTGATCGTATACAACCTCGGCAGTGTTTTTTAGGTTAATGAGCCAGCCAGTTACCTCTTTTAAGATACTCGACTGCGAGATGCTGACTTTGCCGTGATTAGAGTAAAGAAATATGTCACCACTTGCGCTCTGCTGGAGGTCAATTCCCGAAACTGACCCACCACCTTCGGCACTGCTATTTCTCGATACAAGCATTATAAGCGAGCCATCTTCTCCCGAGCCTTCGAAGGTTGAGGTGTTTTTTATAGTTATAATACTAGATGTCAAACGATTAGATGGATTGTCGGCAATCATTGCTACACTCATAGCTCCGAATAATGGATCAACGACGATATTTGGACCAGTCTCAAAACTAATGTTGCCTACCACCCACACAGGGCCCGCTAAAGTAATGGTATCGTGAGTTTTTATTGTTAGGTCGCAATCTACTTTCACCGGACCAATCGTGGCCTCTTCGCTTATGGTGTACGGACATGGAGAAGAGTGAACGCCACCCAATGCTGCGGATGCCTCCCATTCGTCCAATGTCTCGTCAGAAATTGGCATGGGTTGAGAAACTGGGTCATCGCTATTTGGATAAAGTGTCCCGTAAACAGTAGTGTCATCAATTATCTCGTAGTAAGCGTCACCCTCTACTGTTGAGTCAACTATATTATGAGCCCTAGCTGTGCCCGTGGCATGTATGTCGTCTATCAGCCCATTTGCCCCAGCAGAAGCCACTGTGCCGTAAATATAGTTGCCAGTCCCCACTACCGTACCATTGGAGTAAACATTCCCTCTTACCAAGGAACTATTTTGCATCAGGAAACCACCGTTCCCCGCTTGGATACCGTAGTTGAAGCTCACTGTATCGCCACGAACAAGAACTAATTTTTTTGTTCTAAAGTAGTTACCACTCTCCGCTTCGGTCACAATATCTTTAAGCCTCGTAGTAGGGTCATTGGTAACTACGGTTGTAGCCGAGATGCCACCTAATGTTAGAGTTTCTGTTGAATCGTAGTGTTTGGCTCTGCGAACTCGGTAACCCACATCTTCTTGGCCAGCTTCAGCAACAGCGAACACTCTTTTTGAATTAAGGAGCTCTCTCGAAACCTTGGCTTCCCCCACCGCAGGTGAAGTCATACCGAAAGCTACAACTAAACCAACGAGTAGCGTAATTATGACCACAGTAATTACCGCCTGCCCTTTTTGCAAATTGGAAATTGCAAATTGGAAATTCTTATTCATAACTTCCTCTTAAAACTATCGTGTCATAAAATGGAATAGATATCTCTCTCGCACCCCTTTGACTGTGTACTTGTAGCTCGATTTTAACTGCATCCGATTCAGTGCTAGATAGATTCCTGAAGACTAGATTAGAGACCGCCACATCATCTCCCGTAAGACGCTCGGCGCTTGCGCTATCTAACTGCACGTACAAAGTCCCACCTGATCCGTAAAATCTAACAGTGTGTACTTCTTCATCTTCGTCTACGGTATTGAGTACCAAAATACCTGGGTTTGACCCGAAAGTAGAGAGTGAAGTGTTTATCGACACGGCATCTCGCGCTTCTCTTGCTATGCGCTCAAGGCCTAATGCCCCACCAGTAGTTACTTGTCTGAACCTTTCAAGTTCAGCAAAAGATCCCGACATTGTTATGAGTACGTTAACAACTAAAACGAACAGGAACGCGAATATGGCAATGTAGACCACCGCCTCCATCATAGAAAGACCTGAATTGGAGTAGCTTTTATTCATTGGTAAAGTTCGTTAGGTATGTACTCGCACTTTCACTTTTTTGATTTCCCCTGGCGCTTGTCCAAGCAACATCAACTTCAATCTTGCGAGTACCGGGATCGAGTGTTCCTGTTTCTGCAATATCGTCTGAGGCGTCTCTGTTAACGTTCCTAACTACAAAAGTTCTGGTAAAAATGCCGTCTATAACCTCGGGCGTAGTTGTAGAAACCCATGTCGTACCGTTAAAGTAAAGATTGTATTCAGTATCGACTGTAAGTGATGCGATTTCGGTCGCCCAGCTTCGATCTCTTAAAATTCTAACTGCCTCAAGCCCCTCTTCCATCAGGAAAGCGGCGCGTATAGACCTGCTTGTTTCTCTCGACAATACCAGAGCGTTACGAGTTACTCCAAGTAGTACAAAAAATGAAACTGATATTATGGTGGCGCCAACGATGATCTCGATCAAACCAAAACCCATGTTTCTTTTATATTTAAACATTTCAGTCATAATCTTCGCTTGCTAAACCTGTCCCATTAATTGAGATCGTACGCTCTCCCACATCTTGGCTTGTACCAGAGAGCGTTACGTGGCCGATATTAGAAGTCTCCCCTGTAAGCCGTTCAAACACAACATTACTACCCCCAGATATACTGATATCTGAGATATGAACGCTGTTGTCTAAATTGTACTCTTTGTTATCAGGATCGGAAGGAGAAAATACGGCTCCTTCAAAAAGAACAACTTGGCTTTCTGCAAAGTGAACTCCATAAACGGTGTCGTTTTTTGAAGCTAGCGTGTTTTGACGAGCTTCGTTTATAAGTGAAAGGGTTTGAGTGGTAGCGGCATCAAGTGCTTCGCTCGTTCTAAACTTTGCTAAGGGTTGGATCGCCAAAACTCCAAGCATTACGAGAATTACAAGCGCAACCAAAAGTTCAAGTAATGTTAATCCTCTGTTCATTCATTAATGATACAGCTCTCTCCCTATTTTGTCTCGGAGCTTATTAGCATTCCCATGAGAAAGCAAGCCCAAGTAAGATTGTACTCTTTCGGCACTGGGGTTTTCGGCTAATCTCTTTAACATCCTCCGCTTCGTCGCCGTTCGCAAAACTCGATGGTCTGTGAAATGCACCCAGCCGAGAAAATCAACGCCTGACGAGAGGGTTTTGATAAAAACTTTATCGGGGTGGAGATTTAGTTTAAGTTTTTCTTGCAGGAACGATTCGAATAGCCGAAGTGTATTTTCAAGTTCTTCTTTTGTGTTTGCGAATACGACAAAGTCGTCCGCATAGCGGATATAGTATTTTATTTTTAGCCCATGTTTCACAAACTGATCAAACTCGTTCATGTATATGTTTGTGAGCAGTTGCGAAGTAAGGTTGCCTAGGGGAAGTCCTTTGCCTGACCCAGTAGACGAGAAGCTGTCAATCACCCTATCCAGAAGCCACAGAACGTCCTGATCTTGAATATGCCTGGCTAGAATTTGTTTAAGTAGCGTGTGGTCGATCGAAGCAAAGAATTTCTTTATATCGCACTTTAGTACGAAGCCTGTGCGGGTATGATTCTTACTCACTTTGTATGCAAGAGCACGAAACCGATTCATTGCCTTATGTGTTCCCTTACCAAGGCGGGACGAGTAGGAATCAAAAATAAAATACAAAATACGATGAATGGCGTGATGGAGTAGTCTGTCGCGAACAATTGCTTTATGGATATCACGCGGTTTCGGATCGTTAATCTTAAAAGATTTGTATGCGGCATGCACATATGATCTATCACTAAGAGACAGATGAAGTTCATAAATATTCGCGGAGAGTGAAAAAGTAAATTCCGACACATCAGGCTTATCTTTCTTACCCGGCAAAAATTCTTGCCATGATTGCAAAAGGTTTGGGATTGAGTTAATCTCGTCAAACATATGTCACCCAATCCTAACACGACCCCCCCCCCGAGGAGCACCCACAGTGCTCCTCAAAGGAAAAGAAGCCTACAAGCTCTGGCTCTCAATTTATAAAGATTTCCCCAAAGTAGAACGTTCTGGTATTGGACACAGGGCGGATATTTATTTTGTCTGGGTGATGGAACTCACCTTTCGAGCTAGCTATCTGCCCGCACAGCCGAAAGTCCTAGCGCTCGCTCAAGCAATTTCACGACTTGATGTTCTGAAATTTCTCCTACAGACATGTTGGGAAATGAAACTTATTCATACCGATCGCTACACTGAATTATTAAAGAAAACCGAAGAAGTGGGTAGGATGTTGGGTGGCTGGAAGAAGGGCGTGGAAAGCAAACTTCCCCAACCTAAAAAATAAGTCGGGGAAGAACGCGTTGCAGTTTCGGGAGAAGACCCGGTTGCCAGCGTTCCACCTGTTGCGGTTCGCGACCGAGTAGGCGTTCACGTTCCAGCCACGGTTGTCGGCGTTCCAGTTGACGTTGACCGCGCGAAGCCACCAGTCCCTCTCGTACGCTCTGCCATCCATAACGCCTTTCGGCCACCACCCCTTGATCTGCTCTCCTGCATTCAGGTCAAGCAAAACTTGAGGTTGAATATAATTTGGGACGTAGAAGTCCACCAGCAGAGCGCACCAACTAGCTTTTTGTTTTTGAGAATGATTGAAACCACCCACGTGCAAGTCGTAACCGACGCGTATCTCGATCTCAAGATTCTAAAGCAGTGTTTCGGAAGTCATAACCGCCGAACATTTTTGCTTCGCCTATATAGTATCTCTCAATTCCGTTCGAGACAAGTCAAAAATGAAAGCACCCTCCCAGCCGAAGCAGAGAGGGTGCGGGTTCAAGGTGCCAAAGGGCCAGAGTGACAAGGTGTCAAACAAGTCCAAGGGCACAAGAACCTAGTTGCGGGAGAAGACCCGGTAGCCAGCGAACCACCTGCTGCGGTCCGCGACCGAGTAGGCGAGCACGCACCAGCCACGGCTGACGGCGCGCCAGTCGACGCTGACCGCGCGAAGCTCTCCTTCGGAGTCACGAACATAGAAGATGTTCGCGTAGCCACCGGTGATCAGCGGCCCACCCGAGCTTGCCGGGCCACGAGGCTGAGCCTTCATGAGCGAGTAGATCTCGCCCCACGTCGTCTCCTCCTTGCCGTCGAGCATCCCGAGGATCGGGAAGTCGCGAGAATCGCGCGCGAGTCGGTTGTAGGCGAGCGTGGTGTCGGCCGAGAGCTCCACCTGGAGCTTGCCGAACCACTTGGTGACGACCGGATCGACGTAACCGATCGCCACGGCGGCGGATTCGGACACGTCGACACGGATCAACTTCTTGACCGTACCGCCTGTGGGGAAGGCCAGAACCTTGGCCAGACCGATGAGGATGAGCAGGGGCGAGACAGCGGTCATATCCGTCGCAGAACGACCGAGAAAACCGCCAGCCACCTGCTCGGCGTAGTCCTTGTTGGACCGGACACGCGTCCAGTGCTCGGCATTCACTCCCTTGGCTTCCAGCACTTCAAGGGTTGCGGTCGTTTCAGAGAGCGACTGCTTCGTCAGGATCCCCATGTGGGTCTCCTCCTTCTTTTGCGTTGGCTCCTCTTGTCGAGTCGCCGTTTTGTCGGGTTCCGCGACGCGGATTACCAACTTCGTCTATTCCTGTTTCTATTATACACCCCAAATGTTAAAATGTCAAATTTTGAAAGTTAAATACTGTTGCCGATTGAGTAAATTGGCTGGATCATGGAGAGGGCGAAGAAGCCGACCGCGATGCCGACAAGGATCATTATCACTGGCTCGATTATTGTAGAGAGGTCCTTGGTGGCCGCGTCAACTTCGTCCTCGTAAAACTGGGCAAGCTTCTTTAACATATCCGAAAGTTTACCGGTCTCTTCGCCAACGCTAACCATTTCACTCACAAAGGGCGGGTAGTACTTTTCCCAGTCGCTAAAAATCTTTGAAAGGTTGGAACCCTTGGGAACAGCAATTTGGGCTTCTCTTAAAATATCCTTGTAAAACGGATTTTGCAAAACATCCTCTGTAATCTTAAGAGCCTCAACCATTTCGACACCTGAAGCGATGAGCGACCCAAGAGTACGAGCGGTCAAGGCCGAGTTCATCTCTTTTGTAATGTTTTTTACTACTGGAAACTTCAAAAGAACAACTGCAAAAATCCTCTTGCCTGTGGTAGTTTTTATAGCTTTTAAAAATCCGTAAATGACAGCAATGAGCGCAAGTAAGATGATAATTGGATGAGAAGCCAGAAGGTCGCTCGCGCCTATCACCACCTTTGTGGTAAAAGGAAGTTCTGCACCAATATCCTCGAAGGTAGCGGCAAGTGTCGGCACTATGTAGATTAACATGACAGCGGCAATTAATGTCATGGCTATGATGATGATACACGGGTAGACCAATGCGCCCTTGATTTTTTTTCTAAGGGTATACGTCTTCTCAAGCTGATCACTTATAACCTTGAGCGATTCAGGGAGACGACCAGACTTCTCCCCTGCTCCAACCATCGCTACAAAGACAGACGAAAAAATCTTAGGAAACTTGGCGAGACCCGAAGCAAAAGTTCCGCCTTGATCTATGGTCATTGTTATGTCAGCTATCGTAGTTTTGAGTTTCTTGTTTTCAGATTGACGCTCAAGCACACCCAAAGCCCGTGAGAGAGGAAGTCCTGCGCTAATCATTTCAGCAAGGTTTGAAGCAAAAAATATCTTCTCTTTGAGTTTTATAGTGGAAACTGACTCGTTAAGTCTCTTAAAAAAGCTGATCCCAGTCTTTGCCGGACTGGCAGTAAGAATAGAGAGACCTTGTTTTTTAAGTTCACGAGATAGAACAAACTTATCGGCAGTATCAAGTTCGCCTTCACGAAACTCACCCGATATACTTTGTGCCTTGTACTTAAAAAGCATGAATTAAGAATTATGAATTAGCTACACGGAACACCTCTTCAAGAGTGGTAATACCTAAGGCCGCTTGGTAAATACCGTCTTCGACCATAGTGAGCATTCCCTCTTTACGTGCTTGCTTTTCAATATCGTCGGAAGTCCCTCCTTTCATGATAATGTCCTTGACCGTCGAGCTAACAACTAATATCTCGTGAATACCACTACGGCCACCGTAACCATCAGGGAAGTCTTCTGAAGGCTTGGGTTTGTAAAAGGTAATATCATCCCAAGAGTCTTCTTTTTTAATTTTCTTCTCTTCTTTAAGTGTTGAGAGTACACGATCTAAATCGGCGTGCTTGGCAAGGGTTTCGAGTTCAGCTTTTTTTAGTTTGTACGGCTCTCGAGCCTTGCCAAGTTTGCGAACAAGGCGTTGGGCAATTATCAAATTCAAGGTCGAAACCAAAAGGAATGACTCGGCCCCCATATCAATCATGCGGGGGATTGCTCCGGCGGCAGAGTTAGTGTGTATGGTCGAGAGAACCAAGTGACCAGTAAGTGCCGCGTTTATGGCAAGGCTAACAGTCTCTTTATCGCGAATCTCACCGACCATTAAGATGTCGGGGTCCTGCCTGACGAGCGCGCGAAGACCGTTTGCAAAAGTAAAACCTATCTCTGGACGCACTTGGGTTTGATTGATGCGAGGAATTTGGTACTCAATTGGGTCTTCAATTGTAGAAATGTTAACATCGGGCCTATTTAAAATATCGAGCATCGTGTAGAGTGTCGTCGTTTTGCCGGAACCTGTCGGGCCAGTGGCTAAAATCATACCAACAGTCTTCGATAGCGCTTTATGAATCTCTTCAAGATAGTCACCATGAAAAGAAAGGCCTTCTAGGGTAAAGCCTTTTACAGATTCCGGGAGCAAGCGCATGACCACCTTCTCCCCGTAGTATGTCGGGAGTGAAGAAACACGGAAGGAGACTTTCTGACCTGCAGTTTCTATCTTAAATCTGCCATCTTGCGGAAGACGCTTTTCATCAAGCCTCAAGTTAGATAGGACTTTAATTCTTGCGATGATCCCGGGTGCCGCTTCCTTGGGCAAAATCATGGCATCGTGAAGTATGCCGTCTATGCGATACCGAATTAACACTTCGGTCTCTTCAGGTTCGATATGAATATCTGACGCTTGTTGCAAGATAGCATGGTTCAGTAAGGTATCGACAATCCTAACCACTGGCAAATCCTGGGCCAACTTCTCAAGATCCTCCCCCTCGAGCGACGCGCCGCCTTTTTCAGAAATCTCACGAAGAGAGATGGCTTCCTTTTGAATGATGTCACCAAACTCCGCCTTCAGGCTTTTTTGATACTGAAGAAGAACGTGTTTTATGGAATCGCTGTCGGTAAGGCGAGGCAGGATTTTTAGGTCAACTTTCTTTTTTATAAACTCAATAGCTTCAAGATCTTGAGGATCAAGCATTGCCACTTCAAGCTCTTTATCTGTCTTTTTAAAAGCAACGATGTTGTGACTCCGAGCGACGGGTTCGGGAATTATAGAAAGTACCGAGAAGTCAACCTTCTGGTTTTTTAAGTCAACGAAAGGTATGCCAAGTAGATATGCAACGGTACGAGCATAATCGTCTTCCGAAATCTTCCCCTCGTTCATGATTATTTGGTCAAAGGAGACCCCCTTCTCTTTGGCTTTTTCTTCGGCCTCCGATATATCTTTTTTGGTGACAAGTCCGGAGTCAAGCAAAAAGTTTTTTAGCTGTGTAAGATCGAGTTGCATAACTAAAGTATACAACTAAAACGCCACATAATCGCCACATTTTATCCCCAGAGGCCAGACCTCTGTATGAAATACCTGTTATACTTTATAAATGGCACGAAAATTTTCATTCGCAACAGGTGAACATTATCATTTGTATAATCGGGGGAACGACAAACGTTTTATTTTTGAGAATGATCATGATAAAAAAAGATTCCAAGAACTTTTATACATAGCAAACAGCACAAAACCATTTGTTTTACGGGATTTAACAGAAAACGTTTACCAAATTAGACGTCCTGATACTCTCGTAGATATTGGAGCATACTGTCTCATGTTTAGCCACTTTCACCTCCTGGCACACGAAAAAGTAGAAGGTGGTATAAGTAGGTTCATGCAAAGGCTTGCCACCGCATACGCCATGTACTTCAACTTAAAATACAAGCATAGTGGCACTATTTTCGAAAGCAAATTCAAAGCCAGACATGCCAACGAAGATAAATACCTCGAGTATCTTTTCGCTTATATTCATCTGAACCCTGTTGAGCATATAGAGCCCGAATGGAAAAATATTGGGATAAAGAACCTAAGGAAAACTGAGAAATACTTGCAAGGTTATAACTTTTCAAGTTACCCGGATTACACACAAGGAGAAGGACGAGCCGAAAACAAGATCATAAGTCACGAAGCATTCCCTAAATACTTTAGTTCAGTGAAAGATGTTAAAGAATTTCATAATATTTGGCTCAACTTCGAGAAAAGTGATCACCCCGACACCTTCTGACCCTTCCAGAATCACAGAGGTCTGGCCTCTGTGGTGGATTAAAGCTGAATCAAGCAAAAAGTTTTTTAGCTGTGTAAGATCAAGTTGCATAACTAAAGTATACAACTAAACGGCCCCGCTAGAAGCGGGGCCGTCCACAAGTATAAAGGGGTCAGGAGCCTTTTATTTTTGGATTTAGTGGGTTATACTTTCCTCAATGCCTCGCACGGAACGTGTAGATATTGGAGATACTGTTTACCATATCATAAATCGAGCAAATGCCCGTGTGCAAATTTTTGATACCGACAAAGATTATATTGCTTTTGAAAAAGTGCTTACAGAAGCAACGAAACGGGAGAGTATGAGAATTCTTGCGTATACCATAATGCCGAACCACTGGCATCTTGTGCTCTACCCGAAGCAGGATGGTGACTTGTCGCGTTTTATGCGATGGCTCACAATGACTCACACGCAACGATGGCATGCAACACACAAAACTACTGGTTCCGGGCATCTCTACCAAGGAAGATACAAATCTTTTATTTGCCAGACTGATAATTACTTCCTGCAACTAGTGCGATACGTTGAAAGAAATGCGCTTCGTGCAAATTTGGTAAAACGTGCGGAAGAGTGGAGGTGGTCTAGTATTTGGCGTCGAGAAAAAGGAATGGGCGAACAAAAAACTATTTTATCAACGTGGCCTATTGAGGTTCCAAAAAACTATCTTTCGCTCGTAAATAGCGCACAATCAGAAGCTGAAGAAGAGGCATTGCGAAAAGCCATTGTACGTGGGAGCCCGTATGGTGACGAAAGCTGGAAAGAAGAAACCGTAAAAAAGTTTAAACTAGAGTCAACAGTGAGAGGAAGGGGTAGGCCAATAAAAGGCTCCTGACCCCTTTTATCCCTTTTATCTTTTATTGTCCGATTACTGTGTAATCAACAACTACAGTATTTGTATCTGTTCCATCAAATATGCGATAGGCTCCTACTCTTTCAGTGACAGCACAAACATCAAAACTTGTTTGTGTTTTATTTCTCCAAATAGCTGAACCATTCCTAATTACACCATTTGAACTTAAAAGAACTTGATATGATGCGGGAAATGAACCACCAATAGAACTGCACGCCCGATACCAACCGGCATAAGGATCGTTATAGCGAATCCATGAACTTAGAGTAACTGTCCCTGATTTAATGACCCTGCCCCCACTCGCGCTCACCGTCACATCACCCGTGCCACCAGTCGGCGACACGGTAATGCCTGTGCCTGCAATGATTTTTGATACACCACCCCCTGTTCCTCCTCCGATCATCTCGGTTGTCGTGTAGCAGTTGTTGCCCAGCTGATCGCAGTACTTTGTTGCTCCCACGTTGCCTTCCACGTCCACCTTGAGTTGACCGCCTGTGCCTGAATCTGGAGTTGTGTCACCGAGGCCGATGTTGCCGAGGGCAACGATAAGACCGTTTATGGCTCCACCTGTGTTTAGGGTGAGGCCACCGATTTTGACTTGTCCGGTCATAGACACGTTAAGTGGTGCTTCAGTGTTGAAGCCGGGAGGTGAGCCTGCTGGTTCGGTAAAGTTTGCGGCGTATACGAGGTTGGCGCCGAGTAACAGCACTACTGCGACCAAAATGAAGTTGATTATTTTGTGTGGGGACATGGGTTGTTTAAATTATTTATTATTGAGCAGTCGTTCTAGCTTCTAAATCCGCTTGGCTCTCGGTGGTTAAACCTTCACCCGAGGGAGCAGAGGTACTGTCTATTAAACTTTCTTTCTCATCTTGGCTCAAGACATCCCCGCCTCGAGCAGTGGTACTATCATCGGAGTAGTTTGGCTCTTTACTACCGGTTAAAAAGAGCACGGCCACAATTATAATGATAACGACTGCAATTATTAAAAAGAGTTTCTCCCTACCATTCATCTTTTTAGGGGTCGCGTTCGACGCGACAGAATCTCCACCATGATTAATACCGTCTATCATGCCCCCATTCTACTACTCATATGCTTTGACAACAAACAGGTGGTGTGTATAATTATGAGTGCTAGGGAAGTCCGCCGTTGTGCGGACTTATTTATTAAAACTACTACCTACTAACTATTATGTTATTTGACCTAAAAACACTCAATTCTGCCCTCGACCAACTCGAAGAAGAGCGAGGCATACCAAGAGAAAAGACCCTGCATGCGATAGAGGACGCTCTTGCGGCTGCTTACAAAAAAGACTACGGTAAGCGGCACCAGTTCATTCGTGCCAGGTTTGATATTAAGACCGGAGACGTAGAGTTCGAACAGGTTAAAATTGTCGTGGATGAGTCTATGTTACGTCCCGACGACGAACCAGAAACATCCGATGTTAAAGATTTCTCAACATCGGATGTTGACGGTGAGCCTCGTAAAGTTAAATTTAACGAGGAGCACCACATGATGATTGACGACGCTCGCCGAATTAAAAAGGACGCAAAGGTTGGAGACGAGCTGGTGTTCCCACTTGAGATAAAAGACGAGTTCGGTCGCATTGCCGCTCAAACAGCCAAGCAGGTGATCATCCAAAAGATTCGTGAAGCCGAGAAAGTATCGGTACTTGAGGAGTATGGCAAGAGAACAGGAGAGATCATCTCGGGCCACGTTCAACGTATGGAGCGTGGTAACGTCTTCGTAGATCTTGGGCGTGCCACCGGGCTACTTTACCGAATGGAGCAAATCTACGGTGAACACTACCGCCAAGGGGAACGCATCAGGGCACTGCTTGTTGCCGTTGAGGAAACACCCAGGGGTATCAACCTTCGCCTCTCGCGTGCCCATCCACAGTTTGTGGCCAAACTTTTCGAAATAGAGTCACCAGAAGTGGCGAGTGGCACAGTTGAGATAAAAGTTATCGCCCGAGAGGCCGGCTCACGCACCAAAATTGCAGTTTACTCTCACGACGACAACATAGACGCGCAAGGTTCTGTCATCGGCCAGCATGGCATCCGCGTATCAACAGTCATAAGTGAGCTCGGTGGGGAGAAGATAGACATTATAGAGTGGAGCGACTTGCCAGAGATATTTATTGCCAACGCCCTTTCCCCAGGCAAAGTTCTCTCAATAGAACTAGACGAGGACAATCGCGAAGCTGTTGTCACCGTTTCGGACGACCAGCTCTCGCTTGTAATCGGCAAAGGTGGCCAAAATGTAAGACTCGCCGCAAAACTAACTGGATGGAAGCTCGATATTATCACCCCTAGTGGTAGCGGGCGAAGAGATAAACCAACAGAAGTTCCCGCAGAGACACCTAGCGAACCAGAAATAAAAGAGTAAAATAAAAACATATGAATTTATGGCATGAAATCTCTCCGGGCGAAAACGTACCAGAAAAAGTAAACGTTATTGTTGAGATACCAAAAGGCTCACACAATAAATATGAAATAGATAAAGAAACTGGTCTTATCAAAATGGACCGAGCCAATTATTCCGATGCGGCATATCCCGTGGAGTACGGCTTTGTTCCCCAAACTCTTTGGGACGATGGTGACGCACTCGACACAATCATACTTGCCACTTACCCTATTGCATCAGGAATTTTGGTGACCGGAAGGCCGGTTGGGCTTATGAAAATGATCGATGGGGGTGAGTCGGATGACAAACTCATCTGTGTTCCCGATGGCGATATTCGTTGGGATGATGTTCGAGACATAAATGACATAAACAAACACACTCTCCGCGAAATACAACACTTTTTTGAGAACGTAAAAAAACTCAAAGCAAAACCTGTAGTGACTGAAGTTAATGGCTTTGTTGGAAAAACTGAAGCTATGGACGCTGTTCGTGCAGGAATCGAACTCTATAAACAAAAATTCCAAAAATGAAAAAGTCTATTAGACAATCCGGTTCAGCTAACGGCCCCTTGGTGGGGACAATCGTAATCGTCATACTCTTGGTTCTTGGTGCTTTTTATGTGTTTATGCAAAAACGCGCAGACGACACAAACAACCCAGAGAGCGCATCTGTAGAAAGTTCTGACGAAAATATCGACAACGAAGCCCTAACCATCGAAGCAGAACTTACTGCCCAAGAGAAAGAGATGGACTCCCTAGAAGCAGAATTAGAGGCCACTCAATAAAAGATACCAATATACAAATCTGTACTAATCTACTAATAGCTACAAATATTAGTATCCATTCGTTTCATTCGTATCCATTAGCATATTAGTATCTTATATTACAAAAACATGGAAATAAAAATAACCCATATCAATGACACGGAAGTCGAGATAACTGGTGTCATCCCTGCAGATGACTTTTCGAAACACCGAAGTATAGTAATAGCTAAACTCGGTGATGTGGTAGAAATAGACGGTTTTAGACGTGGGCACATACCGGAGGCTATTTTAGTAGCCAAAATTGGCGAAACTAGAATCTTGGAAGAGATGGCCGAGCGTGCACTGGGAGACGCTTACCCAGTAATAATTATTGAGCACAAGATCGACGCCATCGGCCGGCCGGAGATCACCATCACCAAGCTGGCCGAAGGTAACCCCCTCGAGTTTAAAATCAAGCAGACAATAATGCCAAAGCTTGAGCTACCAGATTATAAGAAGCTCGCGAGTGAAGCGGTCGTTCCGCCTCTTGGCGGTGCGACCGCTAAAGACGAAATAACCGATAAAGAGGTAGACGACGTAATTTCAGAAATCAGAAAACAGAAGAAGGGAAACCCTGCGAACGAGGCAGAAGTGCCGCCAGTTTTGGACGACATATTCGCACAGTCTCTTGGGGACTTCGAAAACGTAGATGACTTGAAGTCTAAAATCCGCCAAAATATGACTCTTGAGCGCGAGATGAAGCGAAAGAGTCTTCATCGTCAAAAGATTATCGAAACTATTTTAGAGAAAACTAACTTCACCATGCCAGCTGTTTTCGTCGAGCGCGAGATGGACAAGTTGCTCGCTGAACTTAAAGACGATATTGCCAACATGGGTATGAAGTTCGAAGATTACCTAGCGCACATCAAGAAAACTGAAGCTGAATTGCGAGAAGGTAGCCGTCCTACTGCTGAGAAACGTGCCAAGAGCTGGGTAATCCTCTCAAAGATTGCAGAGGTTGAGAATATTGCTGTAGACAAAGACCTGCTCGAAAAAGAAACGCAAAAAGTCTTAAGTCACTACAAGGGCGCCGACCCCTTATCTGCCCGCTCCTACGTTGAAGGCATCCTCAAAAACGAACTCGTATTTGAAATGCTAGAGAAAACTTCGTAAAATTTACTTGCCACTTTTAACACCGGCTTTGATTTCGAGATATTTAACACGTGCCGATAGATCGTCAAATTCATCTTTGGTAAACATCTTTCTATTTATTTGTTCAACTTCTGTTTCGATTCTACCAAGTCGCGCATTTGTGTGGCTGGCTTCATTTTCTAGTTTATCTAGTCTCTTTTCTACTTTTACTAAGTCGTTCTTAGTTGCAGTATTTGCAAAACCGTTAGCAGTCATAGCCGCCAAATCTTCGACTGCTTTATTGAGCTTTTTGAAACCATCTTGTTCTTTCTTAACAGACTTAACCATAAGTGAATTATATCATCGCGCACACTCTGTGCAAGATTAAAATCTAACAATCAACCCCGAGGTTGAACCTCGGGTGGTTTTGATTTTATAAGATTTATCTACCACCCTTCAATTCATTCCTAACCTTGGCAGCTCGTTCAATGTCCTGTTGTTCATTGCGATAATGAGTAGCTCGGGTAACATTTAGTTGTCGCCTAATTCTCTCGAGAGCTCTCCCTTGTACGTCTAACTCGCGAGCCTGTTTATCAATAAATTCTCGTGCTTTTGCCTGAAACTCTGGCATTTTTTCTTTGTGAACTTCTGGAGATGCATCCCAGGAAACTCCGATCTCTTCCCAGATTTGGCTAGTCCAGTTCTCCGCCATTGTGTCCGCCTCTGTTTGCGAAAGTTCCTCAAGACGTTGTTTTGTCATGTCTTCTCCGACTTCAATCATCCCATCTTTTATACTTTTTTGTTTGGACGGATCTCTATCCATATACTTGATTTTAATGAAATACTAATACCCAAATAGTACTCTCTCTCTCTTGAATTCAAGCAAGTATCGAGGGGCCTTAAACAGGTTAGCTAATTTTAAAACAGGAAGACCCACGATGCACAGGGGCCATCGTAAGCTCCTGTCCCTCGTGGGTCTGGCAAGCGGGCTAGTTGTTGCCCGCCCAGAGAAGTATCGCCCGCACATGGGTATCATCCTCCTCGAACGCCTCGACGAAGCAGTAGTACTCCTTGGCCACTTGGGGCAGAAGCTCACGCGCATCGTCAGGACCGAGATCGGGGCCACGAACTAAGTTACACCACCCTCACATAAAGTCAATACAATTCGTCTGGTAAAAACTTAAAAATATGCTATGATTTTGCCTACTTACTACTAGCTACTACCTACTTACTAAATATGTTAATCCCGACAGTCATTGAGAAAACAACTTTTGGAGAGCGCGCCTACGACATCTACTCACGGCTTTTAAACGACCGCATCATTTTCCTAGGTGGGGCAATTGACGACCATGTTGCTAATATCGTTATCGCTCAGCTCCTTTTCCTTGAGTCAGTGGATGCCGAGAAGGACATCTACCTCTACGTCAACTCCCCTGGCGGTTCTGTTACCGCTACTATGGCCATGTTTGACACCATGCAGCACGTCAAGCCCAACGTTAATACAATTTGCGTGGGCCTCGCCGCTTCGGGCGCCGCAGTTTTGCTCGCCGCGGGGCACAAAGGCAAGCGATTCATTTTGCCGAACGCGGAGGTCATGATTCACCAGCCCTGGGGTGGCACAGAAGGCCAAGCCGCTGATATTGCCATTACTGCAAAGCATATTCTCAAAACTCGCGATAATCTAAACCGCATACTCGCCGAGGCAACCGGGCAATCCTTTGCTCAAATCGAAAAGGACACCGACCGCGACTTCTTCATGTCGGCCGACGAAGCCAAAAAGTACGGCATTGTAGACGATATCTATCGTCCCAAAAAGACCGCCAAAAAGCCTAAATAGGCAAATTAGACACTCCTTTTTGTTTCTGATAGGATAAGGGCGTTAACCTTATTCATTCATTAATTATTGTTTCTTCCGCGATTTTTCCAGTTTCAGTTTATGCAAACCTACAAAAAACTAGAATCCCAAACCCTTATATCGGCTAAGACACGACCAGAAGAGTACGCATAAATCTCCGCTGTAGAATCGCCCGGGAAACATCCGAGGCAACATGAACTTAACACTAACGACTTTCGTCCTCATCGGATCAGCTGTTGGCATTGGAGGTCTCATTATCGGCTATCTCTTGAGGTGGCTGGTTCTCCTTGCACAAAAAAGCTCGATGGAACTCACCATCAAGCAAAAGATCCTAGAGGCTCGAGAAGAGGCCGAACGCATCACAAGTGAGGCAGACAAGAAAGCGCAAAGTACCTTAAACGAAGTCCGAGTTCTCGAGAAAGAAAAAGTGGGAGAGCTAAAGAGGACCGAGGAAAGACTCCTCAAAAAGGACGAGCTTCTCGATAAACGACAAGGCGATATCGATCGCGAGGCCGAACTCCTAAAAGAAAAGATTGTGGAGATAAGGGAGATAAAAAACAACGTAGAGAAGTCTAAGGTAGATGCCGAGAAGAGACTTTCCGAGATCGCCGGCTTAAACGAAGAGCAAGCCAAAGAGGCACTCTTAAAGACGATAAGTGAACGCTACCAGGAAGATCTTGTTGTGCGAATGCAAAAGCTCGAGATCGAAGGAGCTGAAAGGCTCGAGGGCAAAGCTCGCGACATCTTAGCCACATCCATACAGCGACTTTCAAACTCAACAGCAAGTGAGATGATGACGACAACCGTCCAGATCCCTTCCGATGATTCAAAAGGTAAAATCATCGGCAAGGAGGGCAGAAACATCCGCGCCTTTGAACGCGCCAGCGGTGTTGAAGTAGTTATAGATGACACGCCTGGAATTGTTACCCTGTCTTCGTTTGATCCGGTCAGGCGCCAGGTCGCACGTGTCGCCCTTGAGAACTTAATTAAAGATGGTCGCATTCAGCCGGCGCGCATTGAGGAAATGGTTAAAAAAGCGCAGGAAGACGTCGAGAAAATCATGAAAGAGAAGGCCGAAGCGGCCGCTATTGAAACAAACGTCTTCAACCTCGACCCTCGCCTTCTCAAGATTCTTGGTCGCCTCCATTTCCGCACAAGCTATGGGCAGAATGTGCTCCAGCACTCAATCGAAATGGCTCACATCGCTGGCATGCTTGCCGAAGAGATAGGAGCCGACGCAACGGTCGCGCGCGCAGGAGCATTGCTACACGACATAGGCAAAGCAATCGACCACGAAGTTCAGGGCACGCACGTAGAGATCGGTCGCAGAATTCTCCAGAAGTTCAACGTCGACAACAGAGTGGTGCAAGCTATGCAATCACATCACGAGGAGTACCCTTACGAAACCCTTGAATCAATTATCGTCCAGTCGGCCGACGCTATTTCGGGCGGTAGGCCGGGCGCAAGGCGCGACAGTGTTGAAAACTACCTAAAACGCTTAAGCGACCTCGAAGATATCGCCAACTCCTTCCCCGGAGTCGAGAAGACCTATGCAATTCAGGCAGGGCGTGAAATAAGAATATTCGTTCGCCCAGAAGAGATTTCGGACCTCGATGCCAAAAAAATGGCTCAAGAGATAGCTCGTAGGGTGGAGCAAGAGCTTAAATACCCAGGCGAGATCAAAGTAAACGTCATCCGCGAATCACGCACTATCGAGTACGCCCGGTAGTTACTCGTAGATGCTGTGGTCACCAATATAGTAGAACTTCATTACGCCATCGCCCACCGGATGTAAGCTACTCTAAACTTTTTTTCAAAAACTCATTCTGTTTAGGATTTTTTGGGCATTCCCATGTTGGAGAATTCCAAGATAGGACTGCACTCTTTCCCCACTTGGCGGTTTCACCGCCAAGTGGTGGAGCATTCTCCGCTTAGTGCTTGTCCGCAACACCCGATGATCGGCAAAGTGCACCCACCCTAGAAAGTCAATGCCAGACGAGAGGGTTTTGATGAACACTTTACCTGGGTGAAGTTCGAGTTTTAAACGATCGCCAAGAAAACTTTGCACTTTTGATATCAACTGCTCTAAATACTTTCGATCTTCTGAAACAAAGACAAAATCATCAGCATAACGAATATAATACTTCGCTTTTAGTTGGTGCTTCACATATTGATCAAACTCGTTCATGTAAATATTTGTGAGGAGTTGTGAGGTGAGGTTACCAAGAGGTAGACCTATTCCCTCACGCGTGGATTGGAAACTATCAATTACGTTTATGAGGAGTCTCAGTATCTCAAGATCAGAAATATATTTTGCCAAAATTTCTTTCAGAACTGCATGATCAATACTTGCAAAAAACTTTCGTACGTCACATTTGAGCACCCAACACTGTCGCGTATCATTGTTGGAAACCTGGTTTCCAACATACTGGAAGCGATCCAGTGCTTTGTGTGTTCCCTTACGGAGGCGGCAGGAGAACGAGTCGGCTACAAACCTGCGGTCAAAGTATGGGTAGAGCACTCGGTAAATCGCGTGGTGGATTAAACGATCACACACACTCGCCTTGTGAATATCGCGCGGTTTCGGGTCGTTGATTTTGAAATGTTCGTAGTCGCCATGCCGGTAACCGCGCTCCTTGAGTTCTTGGTGGAGATCGAGTAGATTGTCCATCAGACGGAAGCCGAACTCTTGCACGTCAGGCTTACCCCGCTTCCCAGGCAAAAACTCTTGCCAGGCGGCTAGGAGATTATCCAAAGATATTATTCGCTCGTAGGTTAACTCATTATTTATCATGAAAAATTCTTTTCCTATTAACCCCCCCCCCTCGGCAACCACTCCTGCCTTTGTTGCAAAAGTTGAAAGAGGCTTATCTTCTGTGGTTTCAATATTATCAGACAATTCCTAAAACACATCGCCACTCTCTCGGAGTGCGTATTGATTCGTTGTTCGTAGAAACAATCGAGGCAACGGCAACTGCCGCTTTTTTGGCCAAAGCAGAAAAACTGCCATTCGTACGTTTGGCCATACGAAAGGTTGATACGATCAAAATCTTGTTAATGGTACTGTGGGAAACAAAGTCACTCGACAACAAAAAATACTTGGCACTTTCCGAAAAGATCGACGGTATTGGCAAAATGCTCGGCGGCTGGCATGGGCAGTTGGTAAAAGCAATTATAACCAAACCCTTCGACTCGGCTCAGGGTAAATAAAACTCAGCCCCGACAATAAGCCGGGGTGAGAAATGAAGAGAGTTGCGAGGCCGCGAACACGAAGCCGTTCTCGCGATTCCACCTGTTGTCAGGCCTGCCATTGTACGCGTTCAGCCACCGACCATCGTCGTTGCGATTCGCACCGAGGAGGTTCGGGTTGCCATCAGAGTCGTTTTGTACGAAATACCATCCATACCACCGCCCATTGAATGATCTCCGGGTTGTATCTAATTCGGCATATATAATGCCCTAGTATCTCGCACCAAGTATCTTCTTTTTTTAGAAGCTACATACACCACGCTACCCGAAGCCATAGCCGAGGATATTCTCAGTGTATGGATACTGGATTCGGCCGTCGGTAACCTTAGTCACCGTCAGATTCGCCTACTACCACTTTTACTATATCAAAATTAGAAGAACCCCGCCCGCCGAAGCGAGAGGGGTTCCTTCGGTCAAGCCTCGCGACAAAACCGAATGCAGGACCAAGGTCACAGTGCCCGAGGGCTAGGGCCCAAAGGACTTATGCGACCGAGGTCCGAGGGCTCACACTTGCGAGGCCGCGAACACGAAGCCGCCCTCGCGACCCCACCTGCGGTCAGGCCTGCCATCGTACGCGCCCAGCCACCGACCACCGACGTTGCGACCCGCACCGAGGAGGCCCGGGCCGCCATCAGAGTCGCCGATGGGCTCGTGCATGGCAACGATCCAAACGAGACCCATGGCTTCGATCTCCTCGTCCGTGAACTTCTCACGGATGAAGCAGGCCAGTTCGGGTTCAGGCTTGCCGAGCTTGCGCTTGTCAGCCTCGGCGCGAATCTTCTTCGTGATCCGGTCGTTGTCCTCGAAGAGCATGCCCTTGAGAACGGCGACTTCGGTCGTCACGCCGTTGGTCGGCTTGAAGTCCGGCGAGCGAAGCACCTGCTTGGCGTAGTCTCCGACGCGGAAACCGTTGCCTTCCAGACGCTTGATCCAGTCAACGCCCTCCGTGCCGTCGGAGGTGACGCTGAAATAGATGACGCCGTCTTCCTCTCTCCACGAACGGATCGGCCTTGAAACAACCCACTCGCCAGAATTGACGAGACGGACGGCCTTATTCGGATCGGCTTCTCCGGTCTGGCGCATGATGTTCTTCACCAGCGCGTTCAACTTGCCCGGCATCACCTCGGCGATTGCGAATTCTGTGCTCATGATTGTATCTCTTTGGGCTAATTTGCCCGTTTTCGTTTTCCTCTAATCCGAGGAGGAACCATGGCCTGTGCGGTCATAGCGAGGAATGGCCTAGTTTTAAGCCACTTTTCGCTATGACCACTCGCAAGTCTTACAAAGAACTATACCTGTAATTATACACCCAAACGTCTAAAAAGTCAAGGATTTGCATTGCACTCTGATTATGTCAGAGTGGTGCACTTACTTGTTGAGGTGACTGAAAATACCCACACTATTGCGCTTTTTAGGGCAAAATGGCTATAATATTGCTATTAAGAAACAAATGTTAGTCGGTCGAAACTTAAAAGAGTAATAAATTTCAACATGAATAAAGCAGATATTGTGGATGCAGTACATGCAACACTTGGCGGAACTAAAGTTTCCGCAGAAGGTGCAGTTGACACTATGGTCAACGGAATCGTGGGCTCTCTCAAAAAAGGTGAGGAAGTTTCAATCGCAGGCCTCGGAATCTTCTCTGTTAAACAGCGAAAGGCCCGATCAGCCCGAAACCCACGCACCGGTGAGACAATCCAAGTCCCAGCAATGACTGTTCCAAAATTCCGCGCAGCCAAGGCACTGAAGGACGCGGTTAAGTAATCAACTGACTTAAGGTTAGTCACACAACCGAGCACCCTAAGGGTGCTCGGTTTGTTGTTAGAATGCTATAATATTTTGGATGTACACAGCGACATTACTACTTTTCATACTACTGGCAATCTTTTTTGCTTACAAAAGCGCAAGAGCTAAGCACAAGATTAAGCACACCAGACGCGAACTCGAAGAGATCGGCTTTCTGTTGGAAAACCAGAGCGACGGAATTATCGAATACGACTCTAGATACAAAGTTTTGCGCATGAACAAAAGCGCCGAAACCTTAATTGGCATCAAAGCCCCCGACGTTGTTGGCCAAAAAGTTGAGCTGCCCCGCCAAATGGGCGGGCAGGCACCTGACCAAACCAAGGCTACAACACTCACTCGAATCACCTATCCATCATTCGGAGAGAACGAGGAGCACATTGAAGCCCCCGATGGTGGTAGTGGCCATAACCTTACGATTGATACTTATGAGATTGTCATCGAAGAGCCGGCCAAACGCAAATACAAAATATTTACCGTCCCCAAAACAAGTGCCGACTCCAATAGGCCAATCGGGCTTATAAAAATTGTTCGCGACATCACAAGAGAAGACATCATCTCTCACTCAAAGAGCGATCTTGTAGCCGTGGCCGCTCATCAATTACGCTCGCCACTAGCTAACGCCAAATGGATCTTCGGGGCCCTACTCGACGGTGATTACGGCACTTTAAACGACAAACAGCGCGAGTTTTTGACTCAAGGCGCACTTACAAACGACGGCCTCGTTAAAATTGTCGACGACATTCTTGACCTTTCTAAAATAGAGGCGGCTAACTTCGACTACACGCTCAATAAACAGAAGCTTGTTCCCTTCATTAGAGATATCATCTCATCTCTACAAACTAAAGCTGGTGTAGCATCCATTAGTCTAATAACTGACCTACCCGAACTGCCCGAAGGAAAGGACGAATTCACGTTCGACACCATGAGAATGCGCATGGTGCTTATCAACTTGATCGATAACGCCATCTCTTACTCAAAGCCCAAAAGATCTGTAGCCATAAGCCTGAAAGTTTATGACGATAAAGCCGAAATTTCGATACGTGACTCTGGCATCGGAATTCCCAAAGAGGCGGAAAGCAAGCTCTTCTCTAAGTTTTATAGAGCCGAGAACGCCAAGAAAGCGAAAACCCGAGGCACTGGCCTTGGCCTCTTCCTAGCCAAAACCATCATAGAAGGCCACGGGGGAACTATCGCCTACCAAACCGAAGAGAACAAAGGTACTACTTTCACCATTACATTGCCTCGAGTTGCCAAGCTCGACTCTGATTTAGGCAAATACGAAAGATCGGACGGCAAACAAGCGGGTGCTTATGGACTCTAGAAACTTACAATTTTGCAATTTACAATTTTCAAAAGTATACTGAACATATGGCAAAAATCGCAATCATAGAAGACGATGCAATTTTACGAGACATCCTCGCTAACAAACTTTCCCAAGAAGGTTACGCCGTAACCGGTGCAGCCGATGGCGAGGTGGCAATGGAGGTAATTCGCAAAGAGGTCCCCGACCTCGTACTACTCGACATGCTCCTACCAAAGAAAAGCGGAATCGAGATCCTCACCGAGATGCGAGCGGACGAGAAACTCAAGAACATTGCCGTGATTGCCATCTCTAACACTGGCGAAATGGGCGAAATCAACAAAGCTAAGGAACTCGGCATCAAAGATTTTTTAATAAAAGCAGTTTTTGACTCTGGTGACGTTGTTAAAAAAGTTAAAGCAACTTTAGGCGCTGGAGGAGCCAAACCCACATCTCAACCTCCGCCAAAGGCGGATCAGCCTATGGCTGAAAAACTAGCTACACCCGCACCTCAAGTCACTCCTACTGCACCTGTAGCCGCGCCCACTTCTCAGCCAAAGACTGGAGAGCCGCGGGCTGAAAACACTGGCAACCACAAAGTTTTGATCGTAGAAGATGATAGATTCCTAAGAGAGCTCGCCGGGCAGAAGTTAGAAAAAGAAGGATTCACGGTAATGGCGGCAGCAACTGGCGCTGAAGCGTTTGAGTTTATGGCCAAGCAAACACCGAACATTGTAATCCTCGATCTCATCCTCCCAGGCATGGACGGCTTCGAGATCCTCGCCAAAATTCGCGAGAATCAAGCCTGGAACAAAATCCCCGTCATCATTCTTTCAAACCTGGGCCAAGAAGAAGACATTGAAAAAGCCAAGAAGCTCGGTGCTACCGACTACCTAGTCAAAGCCCACTTCTCATTTGGCGAAATTATAAAGAAAATACGAGAGACGCTAGCTAACGTTAGATAGCTTCTAGACTTCGCTAATTACCTCAAACCCACTGAAGCTCCCCGTAATTGCCAGCCCGATTACCTTCTGGGCAACTTTTTGTTCCTTAAGTCTTTTGGCGATCTCATTTAGCGTCGCGCCAGAACCGAGTGCATCGTCAATAAGCAAGACTGTTTTATACTTTTTCTTTTCGTCTACAATAAAAGTGCTCCTAGCATTCTCAATGCGTTCGTTAAGTTTGCTTAGAGTCTTTTGTGGAACAGAGATCTCAGTTTTAATCTTAAACAAGTTTAGGGATGGCAGGGGAAGATTTAGATCTTTCTCAAGCTCTTTCATGAGTTGAACTTCACGTTTTACCGTGGGTGGGATAAACCCAACGGCGTCGGTGGAGTACCGACTAATCAACCCCGTGATCTTTGGTTTAACGATTTTCACAAGTTCTTTCATAAGTGACTTGTTCTGACTTTGCTTGGCGTAAAGTAAGAGCTGCCCTAGTTTGGTCTTACCAAACCGCTCGATACTGTAAAAATCCAGGTAGAAAATTTTATCCAGATGAACATCCTTGAATGTATGCTTCATCTTATAACTACCATCTATGAGCCCGCCCTTTTTGTACCGAGCAAATTTAGCTACAGATTGCACATACTCTTTAGCCGTCTTGGAGACATCCTCTCCTCTTGCTCGACACCATTCGATAAATCCCTCCACCCCCTCTTTTCTTTCACCGCTCGGGGTAATCAACAGAAAGTTATCTTCAATAACTTTTTTTGTGCCTGGGTCAATATTAAACTTCTTATCCGAAAGTGGTGCTACTCCGTCGTTCAAAATATAAAAAACTTTCGGTGATTTACCGACTTTTTTTATCTTCTTTGACTCCAAGAGCTCTGCAAGGTGACGATGGACGATCTGCCTGGAAAGTTCCATCTTGCGCACAATATCGTCCACCTTCGCTTGCCCATTTTCTCTTATTAAATCAATGATTCTCTCTTGTGATTTAGCCATGTTTACAGTTTACACTATACTGTAAACTTTGCAAGCAAAACGGCCTGAAACTCTCGCCAACGTCAGGTAAACGACTTTGTCGGTGGCTAGAGAACTACAAAATTAAATCTTCAGACCAGAGTATTCGCGCAGAGTTTCAAGAGTTGTTTTGACTGAGGCATTTTCGGCGTTGAGAAGGTGAACATTTTGGAACTGTTCGGTAAGTTTGGTTATAACTTCATCAGCCCAAGAGGGGCCGAGCACTTTTACATTGGTAAAATCTATCTCTATCGGTTCTTCTTTCGGCAAATCACGAGTAATATACGCCGATATAGCAAGAAACGCCTCACGACCAGCTGGGCGGGAAATTAAAATCTCACCGAACTTTTTCAGTTCAATTCGCATCTTTTTGAAATGTTAACTGCGCCAGGCATCCACGAATATATGGCTCTGTTTTATTAATCTCAAGTTTATCATTAAGTTCTGCCTTTGCCGAACCTGAACAAAATAAAAGGTGAAGTCTTTCGTTTGCAACGCTCTTTCTCACGAATTTGAGCCCGTTACCTCGATCTTCTGGGGCGCGGCCTGATAATTTTTCAGAAAGCAACGTTCAATGCCACGACGTCATTAGGGAGTTCGGGTTTGACATTCTTGAGAGTTGCTAAAACACCCTGTCCGCGATCTGCAAGCACGACAGCAATCGCTGAGTCAGAAAATTCGTAGCAAAAAAGGACTCCGGGAATATCGGGCCATCTGCCGATATTGTGATCGAAAGAGTTGTTGCCAATCTCTCCCGCAATTGCCGTAAGCTGAAAGACTAAATGGTCGACAAAATTACCAGAGCGGGAAAGCTCACTTATCATCCGCGCCAATCGCGCGTCGAAAACATCCCGAGTCCCGCAGTACACCTCCAAATCAAGATGATCTGCGCGAACGGCATCGGCCATTACCCATTCATGCGCATTCTCATAATTTTTTTCGATCATGCCATGTAACTATACCACGCTAAACATCTTTTTGGCAGAAACGTCAGTAAAACAAAAAGCCCCAAATCCTGAAGAGCTTCTATTGTTCCTTCAAATAACCTAGAGTCATCAGAGCTAGAATGATACAATCGTTTTATGTCTAGAAATATTTCGCTGGCACTGATGCCCATGGAGCGTGTTGAGCGCTCTATCGTCCTAATTCGTGGGAAGAAAGTTATTCTAGACTTCACCTTGGCCAATCTGTACGAGGTTAAGACCGAGGCACTGATTCAAGCGGTAAAGCGTAACGTCGAACGATTCCCCGATGACTTCATGTTTCAACTGTCTGAAAGCGAGCTCAAGAATTGGAGATCACAAATTGTGATGTCCAATCCAGGTACCAAGATGGGCCTCCGTCGTCCGCCATACGCTTTCACTGAGCAAGGTGTGGCCATGCTTTCAAGTGTACTCAAGAGCAAGCGCGCCATACAGGTCAACGTCGCCATCATGCGCGCATTTGTCAGACTTCGCGAACTACTTGCCTCCAACCGAGAACTTTCTCGCCGTCTCGATATACTTGAGCAAAAATATGACAAAAGGTTTCGTACCATATTCGAAGCGATTCGCGAACTAATGAAACCAATCAAAGAACCGAAGAAGCGCCCGATTGGTTTCGGTAGACGCTAAAACAACGTCAGATAACAAAAAAGCCCCGACTGGGGGCCTTTTTGTTCTTGCTAATTTGGGTTTACTTTACTAAATCGCTTCTCTCGAAACACGAACTTACGTTCACATTCCGAGAAAGCGGGAGCTCAGTCTGTTAGTTTTCAATTAACAGATTGGGCTCCAGATCAAGCTCGTCGCGTACTACTCCTCTGCCAGCATTTCATTGAGCAATTCCTGAAGTGCTCGTATGGCTTGCGGCCCAAGTCTGACCGTGGTGACCAACTTACTCTTGTGGCGGAAGGATCGACAAGGAATGATTACTTCACCACCCTTCAGGTCATCCTTGGTGATGGGACGTGTGAACTGAACCTCAGAAGTGCCATCGTCATCACTTATCTTGAGAGTGACGGCACACTTATCGTCGAGGTGCTTTACAAGACAATCCATCATATCCCTGCTCCTCGGACCGGAAAGCGCGAAATGCGATTTTCTTGGCCCTCACTCAAATCCGCAGGCCTGAAGTTACAAGCTCGAATCTGGGTGAGAACCAAGAATTTAATCGATGAACTATTAACTGACAACAGGATAGCAGTTTTGTCAATAAATGTTAAGTTAAGTCATTCTTTTTACTATGCTATTGCTTTTAAAGGTCTGGTTTGCTATAGTTAAATGGTATTAATTTTATTGACAGTTATATGGAAATAACAGAACAACTTAGGAAAGCAGGGCTCTCAAAGTCAGAAAGTAGAGTGTACCTATATGTGCTTGAAAACGGCCTCTCTTCCCCACCGCAGATAGCCAAAGGCACAGGGATAGCTCGCACAAACACCTATCACATACTAAAGAGCCTCAAAGAAAAGGAGGTCATCGAAGTGCAAACAAAAGGCGCAAGGCAAGTTTTCGTGGCGACTGACCCCTCCGCAATTGTGCGAAACATCGAGGAGCGCAAAGTTGCCATGGAGAGTGTACTTCCCGACTTACGAGCACTTTATACAACTCAAAAGAACAAACCTAAAGTCCGTTTCTTCAACGGCTGGGACGAGGTTGAACAAGTTTATCGTGAGACACTCGAAGCTGAAGCAGTCTATGCGCTGGGCTCGACCGAACAACTAAGCAAACAAGCACTAAAGTTTTTTGACTGGTATAGAAAGGAGCTCGGTAGGCGACACATCATTTTTCGCGACATATTAACACCTGCCTCTAAAGAAACTTCAAAAATGATCACGCAGGAAGTAGGGCAGCTTTACTCGCCACGTTTTTTGCCAAAAAAGTTTGAGGATATCCCAACTGACACGCTCGTCTGGGACGATAACGTAGCGTTGATCTCTCTTGAAGAACCAATATTTGGCACGGTTCTCACAAACAAAAACTTGGCGCGTACGTTCCGCATCATGTTCGAAATCATATGGCAGTCCGCCGACAAGGTTGAGTAACAGTGCATAAGGCCACATACAAACAGTTGCAAGTTGGGATAAGAGGTATAGACTGAATCTGCCGGGGGTCCTCCAAAAGAGAGTGCCTTCTCTACTCTGGGTCTCGTAAACCAGCTACACACGTCCTCGGCACAGCGAACCTTTCGTCTGAAAACGTGAACGTAGCAAAGGCTGGCGCCGACTTCCGCCACTGCCCAGCTCGAGCAGAAACAAGTTCCCCGCCAGCGCACACCGTGGCGGGGCCTTTTTGTAAATAGCGCTAAATCCCTTTGAGTTTGCCGTCTTCGATGATTGTGAACTCTTTGCGAGCTTGGCGGACCCCAGCTTCGTCGAAAGTAATGAGGCCAGTCGTGCCTGCGAAGTTAGTTTTTTGAATATTCTGCTTCCACTTCTCTATATTTTTGTCATAGGCTCGCATCAGAGTGTTGAACGCATCGTAGCCCCAGTCAGCACCAAAGCCTGGTTCACTACCATACTTTGCTTTGTAAGCCGCGATAAAGCCAGGGTTTGGTTCTGACTTAATGACAAGCACGAGCGACCCGTCGAGCACGCTCATGTCGCCCAAAATTCTCTCATAATCTGCAAAGCCTGCCTGCATCTGCGAGTCGAAGGCAAAAAGCGGCGGCGTGGGCATAAGCTTGAGGATCTCTTTTACTAGTAGCGCACCAAGCTCCGGGGTAATGACGGTAGCTACAACTTTTGGCTTGGCTGATACGATACGTGCCGCAACGGTTCTTACATCTCTATCAGTCGGATCGAGCTTGTACTCTTCCAAAGTCGATAGATCCCCGTATCCTTTCTTAAAAGCATCGGCGAATAAAAGCACGGCTGGGATATTTTCATACACAAACACTGCTTTCTCTCCACCTGCAAGTTCTTTAACCTTTACCCCATAGGCAGCGAGTGGTGCGTCGGCAGACGGTGAAATCTGAAAGATGTTGTCGGCCACCGGAGCTATGGGTTGAACGCCAAACTGGATAACTGGCAAACCGTTCTCCACCGCCATGTCGTAAATGACCCCGATGGTGGGCGAGCTTAAGTTAATGAGTGCATCAACTTTGTTTACGTCGGTAAGCTTCGAGTAGGCAAGCAAGCCCTTCTTCTCACTAAACTCGTCGTCCTCTACTAAAAGCTCCACTTCTACTTTGGGATTATTGCTTACAAACTCTTCGCGAGCCAACTCTACCCCTCGCACAAAACTCTCACCAGCTTGGGCGTACTTACCAGATGTACTAGAGATAACGCCAATGGTAACAGCGCCACTCTCGCGACCGTATGAAACGACAACGACTACCACAAGTGCCACGAGCACCACTAGCGCCAATATTTTTGTTTTACTTTGCATCTCATGACACTACACATCTCTTAGCAACATTGATATGTCTCCGTTCGTTCGCCCCACCAAACCCGAAACCAGCCCTATTTATCAACGTTTTTCCCTTTGCCTCTCTTTCCCAAAGTTGACGAATTTTTCGTCATTTGTAGAATAGAGAGATGCGAATGTTATCGAATCTACTAAGCAGTGAGCAGGTTAAGTTACTGGGTTTAAAAAAGAAGGACCTCAAGGTTTTAAGCTGCCTAAAAGAGCCCTCTAGCGTGGCCGAAATTACGCGAGAGACCAACATCCCCCGCATGAGCGTTTACTCTATTATCGAGAGGCTGGAGGCGCGCGAGATGATAACTTCCGACCGGCGAGGCTCTCGGCGATACTGGCGATCAACACTAAGCGAAAATGTAACGGGGAAGCTAAGCAGCCCGGGGTTTGTCGTTTACGAAGGAGCAAAAAGTTTAAGCGGCTTGTATCGGCGCATCGTGGAGGAGAGTAAGGGAGATCGTTTTTATTTTATTGAACCCAACCGTTCGGCCGTTGCCGCTCACGGCAAGATGAATTACGCAGATCTCCTGGCAGTAAACCACGCTATACGCGACAGAAGAATAATTGCGGACGGAATTTTACAAGACAACTGGTTGCCATACAATTTATCCGCTTGGAAGAAAAGAGGGAAAGACGTGCGACTTTTTTTAAACTCATTTAGTGATCGCATGTATAACGCCTATACGATCCCGGCCGAACTTCTGGATTTCGGGTCAGAACTTTATATTTTCAAAAACGTCGCATTGCTACTAAACTGGCATGACGAAGTTGCAATCGAGATAAGAAATAAAGAGATGGTCCTCTTTCTTAAGCAAATCTTTGAGCTACTAAAAAATCTAAGTACCAAGGTAGATTTAAACGCGGCCGTCAAAGCAGAACTCGCCAAGCTCAAGTAGATTTTGGAAAGCGAGAAAGCGGCGCCTCCCTCCAGGGTGCGCCGCTTCGGTGACTAGACATCCACTTTCTCCGAGTGCAGGTCCCAGGCGAGCCTCGTCTTCCACAGGAGCCAGCCGATGTGACTCCACCAAAAACCCTTGGTGGCGTTGTACGGATCACGCTCTTTGTCGACATACCCATGGTGGAGACGATGTAGCGTCGCCCACCACAGAGCACTTGCTTGTGCCGAGATCACCCCTCCGAAGAGGTAGGCGATTTCGACCCAAGGATGTGTCTTGTACGCATCGTGGGAAAAGTAACGGTGATACCCCATGGCGATTGAGAGCCCGCCATAGATGTAGAGGATGGCGGCGTACACGATCGTCGCCGGATGCATGCGACCTTGGACCAGGTAGACCAGCCCGAGTATTCCGAACACTTGGAGAAGCGCGAAAAAGATCGCGTTCGACCACCAAAATTCGCGCTTCATTTCAGACCCTCGAGTGAAATTAAGGACCCCCAGAGAACATTCTACCCCACTCTGGCCCGAGATAATATCAACGACCGGTTTTCTTTTGCCCCATCTTTTGGGCGTGTTATACTACATTTAAATTCGTGAAAAAGTATCCCGCCAAAAAATCTGCAACGCGTGACCAATATACTGTGGTACTCGAAGATATTCGCGATCAGTTTCGTCTCTTTGGAGATATGCAGATGGGAATGAACAAAAAGTTAGATGAACATACAAAAATTCTTGGTAGCCATTCGAAAATACTAAATAGTCACTCGCAGATATTGGATAGTCACTCAAAGATACTGGAAAGCCACACGCAAATGATTGGCCAGCTTATGGTAGATATGCAGGAAGTTAAATACGAACTCAAAAAACGACCCACTTTTGATGATTTAAAAATCATAGAAAAGAGGCTCGCTCGACTCGAAGCCAAAATCTAATCCTCTGACCCAACAAACCGAAGTTTTGTTACTTAAAGGCGAGAGGCCGGCGCGTGGAGCGCCGGCCTTCGTTATACTCGCCAACTTTCTAATTCTTAATTTACAGTGGCTTTATGATAGTTTTCCCATCTTCTCCTATTGTGATTGAGGCGAAGTTTGCGAACGAGCTGTCACCGTTTTCTTTGAACGTGTAGTCAGCAGATACTCCTTTGTAGTTAATCTTGCTGAAGAAGTCCGCTACGCATGCTGTATCTTCATCACACTTATCAATCGCCTGCGCGAGCATCATGGTCGCGTCGTAACTCGCTGATACGAAGAAGAAGTTGTACGGTACAGGATGGCCATATTTTTCTTCATAGCGATTAGCAAGAGTTAGGGCATCCCCACCTTTACTATCTGCATAAGGGACAACTGAAAACGAACCTATCACTAACGGCGAGTTTTCACTTGAAGCATAAGTTCCTGGAGTCACAAACACTGAGTTACCAAATAGAGGAAGTTTCATTCCCAACTCGGTCATTTGTTTTGCGATTAAGGCACCGGTTGTTGGGCTTTGAGGAGAAATAAACACTGCTTCAGGGCTGGACTCTTTAATCTTCAAGAGCATGCTCCTAAAGTCTGTAGTATCCGGCGCGTAGGCTTCGCTATGAACTACGGTACCTCCCGCTTCGGTAAACAACTTAGTGAAGTCATCTGTGTAACTTCTTGAGAACGCCGCCTCTTCAGTGATAGAAGCGATCTTCTGGAACTTCGGATAGCCAATTTTTACAAGCTCTCTTGTAAATGCAAGATTGGGAGGACTTGTACGATAAGCGTAGTCACTACCAGATACCGCTTCGTCAGAAGTTGTGATGCCAGCAATCATAAACGCCGAGCCATCTTTGGTAAGTGGGACCATGGCACCAGTCTCAGGACTGCAATGACCGCCGATTACGAGCTTGACTCCTTTTGCCTTCAGGGTGTTGAGGGCAAGCGCTCCATCTTTTGGGTTACATTTACCATCTTGGTAGTCGACAACTAACTGTCTGCCATCAACTCCGCCCTCGGCATTTATATCTTCCACGGCGAGGGCAACCATATTGCGTGCTCCTTCACCCCACAGGGCGGGGCCACCTGTAAGCGGGCCGACAAAGCCGACTGTTATTGGATCTCTTTCAACATTGCGCGTGTTTGTATACAACGCTACCGCAAGTGCAATGAGTACGATAACTATAACTACCCCAAATATTCTTTTGTTCATAAATAATCTAGAAACATTTAGTAATTACACCTGTCTAGACGTCGAGCCAGACCTCGATCGCGTCCGCTTCGCTCTGAGATGAGCGCGTAGAACTCACAAGCAGAACCTTCATGCAAACCCCCGTGGAAGTGAAGAGCGGTACGAGAGTCATTATAGGGATACGGGCCCCAAAATCAAGCACTAGTGAAGAATGTCGACGTAGACTGGGTAGTGGTCCATGTGTTTAGCGTTCTCGCGCATGCATGCCTGATTTATGAATGAGAGCTTCTTGTTCACAAAAATTTTGTCGAGGTTGAGGCCATAGCCAGATGTTCGGCCAAAAGCGCGGGTAACTTGATTGAAGTTTTTCTCCAAAAGTTTTACCGACATTTTGTCGTCCCAAAAAACTGGCAGGTGGAGCTTTGTAACAGTCCAAATGTTCGTGTCGCCTAGTATCACATCTATGCCGTCGCCAGCACCAATATCTTTTATTAACTCCTTCACTTGCCTATTGCGCACCCATGGGTAAAAAGAGTTGAGGTGAACTGGCACTATTGATAGCCCACCCGTTACAACATTATAAAATTCTGATTGCCCTAACTTTTTTAGTGAGATTTCGCTGCGAGATAAAACTAAGATGTTTTGCGTGCCACCCCACGACTTTACTAAAGCATTGTGAGGATAAGTTTTTTTAATATATCCAATAAAAAAGTCTCGGTCATCAGTTGTACGAAACTCCTGCAGCACGCAGATGTCTGGATTTATTTGAGTAATTCTTTCAACTATAAACTTGCTGTGAGCTTTTTGAAAAAACTGATGGTGAACATCATCATTCCCAATGCGCAACCCTAGACGCCTCCCCCACTGGCACCAAGGAAACAACCCCAAATTCCAAGTTAGGATACGAGTTGTTTGCATACTTCGTGAAACATCTTTGTGCGGGCGCCGAGAATCGAACTCGGGCCTACTCCTTGGAAGGGAGTCGTCCTACCACTAAACCACGCCCGCGGTTTTTGTCACCTCATCAATCCAAGCTTTAATTCTCCAAAACAAAAAAACTCCGAACTCCTTTCTGCCAGAACTCCTTATAGACAAATGTGCCGTACCATATGGGAGCTTGCCCCTTTTGGCCATTTTTTTATCTTTCCTTCTGTCTATACTTACCTTCTGGAATTGGCCTAAGGGGATTCTACTTACTTTTGACCAGTAATTCAACGACTCCTTTATATTGTTGTCTGGATACAAGTAAATCTTTAGTCGGAAGTTTTCCTTTGGAAGCCCGCAAACTTTGTGAAACCATTTAATCACAAGGCTAATTACTCTAGGGTCCGCATTGATAACCCGCACCACAGTATGACTTTTTGTACCTTCACCGATATAAATACCCAGGCCGAGCATAAATAAGTCGCGGGCGGAAAGACTCCCAACATCTTTCACAGCCTGAACTCTTGCCCTCTCGATAGTTTCATTCTTGAGCCTGGTTTTCGCCGCACCCGAAGCAGCTCGGGCCTTCCCTATTCTTTCTACAACTTCTTTATTGGGCGTGTACTTTATTCCAGACAACCAAGCCGTTAGTGTAGATTTAGAAACGGTAACTTTTTCTAAAATAAAGCCATAGGAGTATCCCTGTTTTCTTAACTGTATTGCTTGCGCTTTAAGAGTTGGTTTCATACCCTGCTATATAAGCATAGCAGAATATAGTCTAGAGTTCACTAAGTTACCGTGAATATCATCAAAACGCAAAACCCGCCTTTTGGGGCGGGATTGCTTGTCTTACGTTAGGCGACTGTCTCGTCTGTTGCCTCTTCACCTTCCTCTTTCTCTTCTTCTTCCTCTGTGGCTTCTGGAGCTTCTGCTTCTGTGCCATCAGGATTCATCACCGGCTTTTGATCATCGTCCATGTAGCTTTGTTGTTACTACTTATAATCTTCTTAGTCCGACAATTATAGCTAGAGAAACGCGCAAGTCAACCCAGTTCTTACAGTTTGTCGGGGCGCCGAGAATCGGACTCGGTCTACTTGGTCCCAAACCAAGCGTACTACCGGTATACTACGCCCCGCGTATTCAGTGAAAATATACTACCATACTATTTTATTTCTATCTCATCCCAGAGGTTCTTGAAAACCTCTCTAAGGTTGTGACTGATCATGGAGTCTCTAATTTCTACCAAATAGTACGGTCGTTCTTTTGTATAAAGCATCACCGTGTATTCACCTACCACCCAAACCGTCGCCGTAAACTTCCCCGTGCGATTCCAAAACTTTATTAAACGTCGTTCAAACTTTCCTTTTACCTTCTCTTCAACTAGCGACTGGTTAGTAATAAGCCGGGCCGATACGTCAGTCGGGGTGTGGTCCCACAGCCAGGAGATCCACTTTTCGTATTTTTCTACAAAAGTGTGATCCTGGAAGCCCCACCAAATTTTATCTATCTTCTGCGCGCTTTTGTACCACTCTTTGGCTTGTTTATACAAATAGTCTTCAAAATTCAACTCTTCAATAAACTTTATTTTAGGGATAGAGTATCTCGTGCCAATCGGGAGGCTCGACAAGTCACTTATTACCGCGCGAATATCCCTCTCCTTTTCAAAAATCTCCTTTTTTTCTTTATCTACTATACGCAGTAAATCTTCGGGAGGATAAGCACTGTAGTACAAAGTCCTCCCGCCCAAATCTTGGGCGATCACGCCACGCTCGCAAAGCGCCCCGCAAGACGCATAAACAGTTGCGCGATTAATACCGGTATCTTTAGCCAGGCGAGCAGGAGTTGCTTTACCTCTCCTAAGCAAAGCGATGTAAATTTCGGCCTCTTTTTTAGTAAATCCAATTTTTATCAGTCTCTCTTCTAACATGCAGTAATTGTACTTATCTATGTAAAATTGTCAAACATACATCAACAGTATTTTGTGGCTCTAAATAACAAGTTAATGATTGAACTTCTGGTTGTTAGTTTGTCGGAACTATACAATACGAGTATACTTGACAATATTAAAAATTAGTTTCACAACATGAAAACAAAAATCACGTTAATAGTAGTCGCCGTTGCCATTGTTGGGTTAATCCTATGGCAAGGAAGCAAGAAGAACGAAACCTTCCAAGTCGGAGCACTCCTCTGCCTTACCGGCCCATGCGCAGAGTGGGGAGAAAATTCCCTAGACGGCATGAGACTAGCGGCAGAAGAGATCAACGTCCAAGGAGGTATCCTAGGCCGACAAGTTGAGATTGTAACGGAAGACAGTGCCGAAGATAGCCCGACAAACTCCGTGACTGCTTATCGTAGCCTTCGTTCTCGTGGGATCCAATACATCATTGGCCCAACATGGACTAATGCAGGAATCGCTATTGCTCCAGTGGCGGCAAATGACGAAGTTATCATCACTTCACCTTCACTTGGGGTAAAAGAGTTCAACGAAACTGCTCCAAACATATTCAATGTATGGCCACATGACGACCTTGCCTCCCGAGCACTTGCGCAATTTGCTTTCTCGCAAGGATATCGTCGCGCTGCAATAGTTTCAAGCTTAGACTCTTGGTATAGAGTTCAGGGTAACGCTCTAGAAGAAGCGTTCAAAGAAGCTGGGGGTACAGTTACGCTAAAAAACGAACTCTCGCTTGACCGAACCGACACTCGTACAGATGCCAACAAAATAATAGAGTCTAAGCCAGACATCGTTCTGTATGCCAACCTAAACAATCAAGGTATCTTAGCGAAAGACTTGCGCAACTTTGGGTATACCGGAGCTCAAGCTGCTATCTTGATGGACGATACTCGAGTTAACCAAGCCCAAGGAGCATTCGAGAACGCGATATTCGTACAGTACGCAAAAGCAGACCAGATGTTTATTGAGTCTTACACAAAAAGATACGGAAAAAAGCCTGGTATAACTGCAGACAACGCCTACGACGCTCTCAAAATATACGCGCAGGTGGTTAATGAGGCAGGGACAGATGACTTAGCAACTGTAAACAAAATTTACTCTGACCTTAAAACCTATAGCGGTGCATCAGGAGAACTCACCTTCGACGGCAAAGGTGGTGTGACCAAACCTCCGGTATTCTACGTAGTTAAAGGCACCGAGTTCGTTGAGTATCAGTAAATCTACCGACTAGTCTCAAACAAAATGCCCTATAAGGGGCATTTTGTTATTAAGTGTCTCAGGCACGATGTGCGTCATATTGACAATATCTAACCGTTGTGTATACTTTGGTTATATGAAAACAGTCTTAAATGTAAAAACTGATAAAAAGTTAAAGGAGAGTGCGCAGAAGGTTTCAAAAGAAATGGGTGTACCTTTAAGTATCCTGGTCAACAATTATCTCCGCAAACTCATTGAAGAGAAGGGAGTTTATATCGCCGCGAGCTATAAAAGAGAAGTACCCAAGCCGCATGTTGCAAAAAGATGGGCAAAAATCGATAAGGACATAAAAGCGGGAAGAAATCTTTCGCCGGGTTTTACCTCAATACAGGAGATGGATAAATATCTTGACTCTCTTAAATGATCGTCCGTTATCATCGAAATTTTGACAAGAAATTCGTAAAGCTGACTAACAAACTTCAGCAAAAATTTAAAGAACGGCGAAACCTTTTCCTGACCGAAAGCTACCGCAAATGGTTCTGGTACACGTGGGAACAGTCGAGCGAGCCAAAGCAACCCCAAAAGCGCTAGTTATCCTAAAAATGGTTGACAAGAAGTATACGATTGTATACGATTACGTTAATGGGTAAAAAACAAAAAGCGTATACTATCATAAAGAGCCTAGGAACAACTGGCGTTTCTAGCAGTCAAATTGCTGGCGGCTTAGGGGTAACACGGGCATATGCCCAGAGGCTAGCCAAAGAACTCATCGCAGATGGGTTAGTTCTCGTCATAGGCAAAGGAGTGGCTACCCGTTATATTTCAGCTGACAAAAAGCCACTTTCACACTCTTATGGACGTCTGCTTAAGCGAGAAGGGCTCGATGAGGATATCGTATACCAAGAAGTTGTTTCAACCGTCAGCAATATCAGTACGTTACCAGACAATGTCCAAGCCATTTTCAGATATTCATTTACTGAAATGCTCAACAACGCCATAGACCACTCTCGATCAGAGCGAGTGCGCGTCGAGGTTGAGACGACTCCGGTTATTAGATTTTTGGTGCGAGACTGGGGTATTGGTATTTTCGAAAATATCAGACAAACATTCAAAACAGAAAACATCGAGGAAGCGATAGCTGAAGTTACAAAGGGCAAACGAACGACAGCGGCCGAGAGACATTCTGGCGAAGGCATATTCTTTACGTCGCGTGCACTCGACTCCCTCACAATACGAGGAAGTGGCAAAGAGATCACCTTTAATAACCGCGTCGGTGATATTTTTTTGCGAAACACCCGTGTACATGAAGGGACAGAGGTCATTGGCACCATAGATACAAACTCCTCGCGAGACATCGCTGTGCTTTTTCGCTCTTACACAAACGAGGCATACGAATTCAACAAAACAGCAGTAATGATAAAACTGTTCGCCATTGGTAAAGATCGAAACTATATTTCACGATCTCAAGCAAGAAGGGTATTGGAAGGACTAGAAAAATTTTCAAAAATTACGCTCGACTTTAAAGATATCGAATCAATCGGGCAGGGATTCGCGCATGAACTCTTCGCAGTGTGGCAAAAAAATCACCCCGAGATAGAACTCTCATGGGAAAATACAAACGAGAATGTACTGTTTATGATTCGCCACTCCAAGTAACTACTCCCAGCCCCAAATGCAGCAGCAACTCTTCGAAATCATTTGTAACTCAATACCGGAATAAGATGATATTTGGTTATTTTAAGGCGACCGCTTTAAAATAACCAAGTTTACAAAATGTCGGGGATGTAGCGGATTTTTGCGCGGTCCCCTGCCCCGAGTTCTGTCGAGGGGCCTACTTCTACCACAATTGCGTCGAGGCAAAACTCATAATCCTCCAACTTTTTACTCAACAAGTACGTTTCGATAGCGCGTGAAAGTCGTTTTAACTTCCACGGGTGAATATTATCTTCGGCTTCGTAGTAGTCGGCCGACTGGCCAAACCTGCGAGTCACCGTCTTAACTTCTACAAAGTGGATCTTGCCTCCCTTCTCGGCAATGATATCTATCTCTCCCCACTTCTTGCGATAGTTCCTGTCCCTAACGGTAAAACCGTTCTTTTGTAGCCACAAAACGGCTATCCCCTCCCCCAAGTCCCCTGTGTTTTGCTTTGAGGTTTTCATCAGTCAGATAAAGCATTCCACATTATCTCGAACATTTCTTTATAGAGTAAAATATTTGAAGGATTTTCGTTTACTAAAACACTAACTGGCTCATTATACTGCTGAATAATTGCCCTTCTTGGAGTTACAAGTAAGCTTGTTTCGAGATGATGACCCTCGGGTAATAATTTAACTTTTTCAAAAAAATTTGGTGCAAACTCTTTTAACTTCCTGCCAGTTTCGTTGTTTTCAAAAATCATTCGCGTGTTCAAATTCAACTTAGAACGTTTTGTACGCCATTTCATAAAATAACCTTCGTCTTGGCCAAGCCACTTCTCCATATTAGCGACGGCAAAATAATCATCATGAGGCTTGAAGTCTTTCAGGAAGTCTTCATATACACCCCTCACTGCCTTCACTCCTTCGTAGTATTTAATGACCGAACCTCCACCTCGCCGATTATGTAACTCCAATAAATCTGGCAATGCCTCTCGAAACCGCTCTTTGCGTACTTCTAGATTGCGCTCAAGTGATCTCGGGTCTTCAGCAACAAACACCCTCTTAAATCCACGTGACTCAATGTGCAAGAAACCCTTATGAATTAATTCGTTGATTACTGCATAGACAGTCGAACGCTTAATATCTGTGACTTTAGAAATCTTCAATACCGTGGTTGGCCCTAAAGACAGAGCGAAAAGATAGATTTTCGCCTCGTGCTCAGAGAGACCTAATTCTTGAATTTGCGCTATTAATTTCTCATTTTTCATAATTCTGTCGGATATTCCGACATCACTATTAGTATATACAATATAGCTTTTTAAGCAAGTTTATAATAAATGGTAACATTTGTGACATTTATTGACAAATCAGATATTGTATTGATTAGTTTCAATAGCGAAACATGGCAAATTAGCAAAGTAAAAACCAAAAAATGAAACTAACAGACTTAACAAACAAAGATATTTTCCCTAACTTGAAGTACCGATTTTCAAAAGTTACCCAGCAAAACAACAATACTATAATTCTAGAAAGGGACTTCATGGGAGAGAACTCTCTTCATTATTATATCGATACTCAATCACAAGAAGTTATAGTAGCTAATTCACTTAGGGATATAAAAAGGTATACGGAAAACAAGAGTGGGAAATTTCTGTGGGAGCACTCAAGGGCAGTATCGAACAACAAGAAGGTGACAATCACTCCAGATACTTTCTATAATGCAAGACCTGAAATCGTTGAGCTACAGCCGACTCTGCAAAAAATGAGCCAACCTTCAGTAAACGTAAACGACATGAAGGAGGCTGGGGCAGCATTAAAAAAAGAACTCGTCGAATCTATACGAGAAAGAATAGCTACCATCAGTGATAAAACTATCGGAATTTTGCTATCAGGAGGTCTTGATAGCATAACAATCGGTTATTATTTGAAGAAAAACTCGCGTGGCAAACAAATTCGTGCTTTTACCTTGAAAGTAAACGAAAATGATGCAGATATAAGTAAAAGCAGAGAAATTGCAAGACAGCTAGGTATACCTTTAACCGAAGTCAAAGTCAGCAAAAAAAACGACGCTGTATCTGTTGATGTTGAGGTATATGACGCAAAAAGAAATTTAGAGCACAGATATCACCTTTCAACAGAAAATATAAATAGCCTAGTAACAAAAGTATTAGAGATAGCAGAAAATCCCAAAAAAGATAATCTGTTCTGTTCATTGGCTATGTATCTTATAGGCCAAGCAGTAAAAAAAGAAGGAATAAAAACAGTGTTTTGTGGTGAGGGCCCAAATGAGATGATAAATGATTACGGTTTTACGCCCCCAAAAGAAGGGTACCCAGAAATGGGTATCAGTAGCACTTATTTCAGACAAGCACTTACCTTTGGTTTGAAGGAGTCGGACGCACAGCTTGGTAGAGGAGGTCTTGCCAAGCATGCATTGTCAAGAATGGGCAAGATGTTTGCTTACTACGGGATTAGATTGGAAAGCCCCTTCTTTAACAAGAAGATCGCAAATATATTAACAAGAATACCATATGCAGATGGCGATTATGGAATTATAAAACCCCAAATTGATAACTTTATTCTTGGCCCAGACGGACAAAAAATTCTTGGTTCACTTGAGGGTGTCTCCAAAGAGAAATTCCAGGATGGTTCCGGAATTAGTAGGGTGTTTAAAAAATACACTCAAGAAAATCTGATTGGTATGTTCCAAAAGATTTATGGTGTAAATAAAACATCATATATAAAAAGCCGTTAGGGCTCTCCCAAGGCTTTGCTTTTTTAGATAAAAACCCCGTCTTTTAGGAAATTCGCAAGAAAATAGCCAGATAGAGCCATATTGTGGGAATATCGGCCAAATTTACCATCATTCGGACATGTCCTTTATCCACACTGTCCCCATACTTATCCCCAGTTTTCGCCAAAATATGGCTCAAAATCGTAAATCGATGTCTTTTATAGCTTTTCTACTTCTCGGGTGCGGGCACCGGGAATCGAACCCGAATTTTCTGATTGGCAACCAGATGTTTTACCACTAAACTATGCCCGCCTGATTGTGTTCGACATTATAATACTTCCTCGCAAAAATTTCTATCCACTCTTGTACTTTAACTTTATACCTCGTGGTGCTTACAACAACCATACAAACTCCACTTAAAAGTCTTCTTGTAGGATGAGACCCTTTAATGTATTGGGATTTATAAAAGTTTCTGGGACTAACCCCTGTGACTTTTTGCCAGTACGCTTTAGCTCTTTCGTCATTAATGTCCTTATACAAAATTAGGCCAATCTTTATTTTATCCTCTGGGACCTTAACAAACTTACGTAAAAAAGCCATATAACAAGCCACTAACTGGGGGTTAATGTTAGATAACCTCAAAGCGTTCTTGGGGTTACTGTCCCCTTCTCCCCAGTAAAGCATTAAGCCTGCGGTAAAAAGCGGATCGTGAAAAAAAAGATCAAACTCTGCCCTCGCTTCCGCCTTGGCCACTTCCCTCCACTTATCCCACTTCTTAATGTTTGCAGCTCGGCCTGCGGCAAGACGGGCAAGATTCTTGGGAATATTTTCAGCCAACATTTTGATGTTGAACTCTCTGGTTTCGGGATCCTTTGAGAGCCAATATGAGATCGTGCTTTTTGCAATTCCAAGTTCCTTGGCAATTTCGGAGTAACTTTTTTTCAACAGCCGAAGTCTAAGAATATTGTTTTTATTATTCGAAATATGCGTCACATCCTGATTGTGCCATAGTATGTCGTTCGTTGCTATCTTTTTACCCCATCTGTTATTATGGACCCACTGCGCCCGTAGCTCAGCGGATTAGAGCATTCGCCTTCGAAGCGAAGGGTCGGGGGTTCGATTCCCTCCGGGCGCACACTTCGATAAACTCAGCATAAACCAAATCATGATAAAACTAGAGGTTCCAAAAGAGGTCCTAAAAGTTACTGAGACGCTCCAAAAGGCGGGGTTTCAGGCTTATATCGTAGGTGGCTGTGTGAGGGACCTACTGCTGGGGGTCAAACCCAAAGACTGGGATGTGACGACCGATGCCACTCCCCCAGATATTGAGAAGCTGTTTACCAAAACATTTTATGAAAACGACTTTGGCACAGTAACAGTGGTAGACGAAGAGACGGAAGAAAAAACTCTCCGAAATATTGAGATCACTCCTTTTAGAATTGAAGGTAAGTATTCCAACAAGCGTCACCCCGACCGGGTAGATTTTAGTAACAAGCTTGAAGACGACCTGAAGAGACGCGACTTCACTATTAACGCGATGGCCTACAACCCGGCCACCAGCGAGCTCGTTGACCTTTATAAAGGCCAGGAAGATCTAAAGGACAAGGTAGTAAGGGCAGTGGGTGACCCATCGGACAGATTCAATGAGGACGCCTTGCGCATTATGCGCGCCACTCGTATAGCCACAGAGCTTAACTTCGAGATTTCACATAAAACTATAGAGGCAATCAAAAATAAGGCTAATTTACTTAGTGAAATAGCAATTGAACGTATTCAGGTAGAGTTTACACGTGTAATCATGTCGACCAGGGCTATGGCAGGGATAGAACAGATGCATGAGCTAGGTATTTTGACTCACATAGTGCCTGAATTAGAAGAAGGGATCGGGATCAAACAGAATGGGGATCATATTTACGAAGTTTGGGAACACAATCTGCGGGCCCTACAGAATGGGGCAGACAAGAACTGGCCGTTACACGTGAGACTGGCAGCTATGCTTCACGACATTGCTAAACCAAAAACCAGGGAGTGGAACAAGGAAAAGAACGACTGGACCTTCTACGGCCACGACGTGGTGGGTGGGCGAATGGCTCGCAAGATAATGGAGAGGCTGAAGTACCCCAACAAAATCACTGAAGTGGCGTCTAAACTAGTCCGTTACCACATGTTCTTCTCTGACGTAGATCAAATAACCCTATCTGCAGTTCGCAGGATAGTGTCAAAAGTTGGACCTGAAAACGTAGCTGATCTTGTGAAACTAAGGGTTTGCGACCGCGTAGGAATGGGCAGACCCAAGGAAAAGCCTTACAGGTTAAGGAAATATGAGTCTATGGTTGAGGAGGCTATGCGAGCACCTGTATCTGTGCAAATGCTTAAGATTGATGGGGAAGTGCTTATGAAACAGGTTCACGTGAAACCGGGGCCCCGGATGGGCTGGATACTACATGCTCTTTTAGAAGAGGTTTTGGAAGACCCTAATAAAAACGACTCTGACTACCTAGTTACACGTGCAACAGAACTAGAGAAACTAACTGACCAGGAGCTTAAAAAGCTAGGCGAATCTGGCAAAGACAAGAGGGAAGAAGCTGAAGGCAAAGAGATCAAGGAGATCCGCCACCGCCACGGGGTTAAATAGTACTAAAATAATACAAAACGAGAAATCCCGGGCGCCTACATAATGTATTGGGCACTCCGGGACTCGGTTTTCGCCAAGGAGGCGAAGCTGGGGACGGGAGACGCCGGGTGCCCGTGGGGAGGTGGAGGGAGGAAGGCCTCCCCACGTGGCATTGGCAGAGACCCGTCCCCAGCTCAGCCAATGTAGCATAAGTGCCTACGGCTGTCAAGTGTTGTTTACTTTTCCTTCCTAGAAGCTCCATGAAACTTCTTGTGTATGTCTCGCAGGCCTCTATCAGTTACGTGGGTATAGATTTGGGTAGTTGTTATGCTCGAGTGTCCTAAAAGTGCTTGAACCGACCGTAAGTCGGCTCCGTTTTGGAGTAAGTCAGTAGCAAAAGAGTGCCTAATAACATGCGGAGTGACCTTTTTGGTAATACCGGCCTGTATTGCATACTTTTTAACTATTCGCTCTATTGATCTTCTGGTAAGACCTTCATTACTGCTTCTTTTTTCACTTCTGACCTTTACAAACAGAGCGTCGCTCATATCTTTCCTAAGGGACAGATATTCTTTTAGGGATTTTTTGGCAGCGTCCGATAAAAAAACCACTCGGACCTTTCCTCCCTTGCCTCTTATTGAAAACTCTTCCGAGTTAAGATTTAAGTCAGTCGAAAGTGAACAAAGTTCAGACACACGAAGCCCCGTCGAAAAGAGAAGTTCCAAAATAGCCTTACCTCTAGCCCTTTTTTCAGGATCCTTATCTTGATTTGGAGATTTTAGAAGACGCTCAAGCTCTTCTTCGTTGATTAGGTCGAGCGACCTCTCCGGAACTTTAGCAAGTTCAATTTGGTCGGGGGACACCACGGGGACTCCTATTTTATTTAAATATTTGAGAAACGAACGTAGGGCTATGAGATAGTAGTTCTGTGTCTTTTTAGAAAGTGTTTCGCCAGATGCACGATTGTTGCCTGTAGACTGACGGTTAAGCCATAGGCGAAAATCTTTTATTTTCTCGGCTGTTATTTCGCTCGGCTCTTTTACTTTAGTTTGGCCCAGAAAAACAGTTAAATAGTGGTCATAATTTTCGACTGTTTTTACACTGCGACCCTTCTCAATCTCAACATACTCTAGAAACTCTCTTCTTAGTTTAGAAATGTCCTTTTGCACACTTGCAATTATAACATGTATGAATACCAAAATATTTTGCGACCCATGTTAGGTCACGTGATGCTTATCCACACATGTCTTATTGTTACTGTCCTTTAAGTCCTTTACAATAAGCCTAGGACCAGGACCATCGGCTGATCCCGCAAAAGTTTTGCAATTAGTGCCAAGCCTGCTACGGCGACTTGCCCCACTAACTGCCACGCGTACGATTCACAATTTTGTGAACCGCGTCACACAATCAACTGCGGTAGATCGCCCAAAGAGCTCCAAAGCTCGTAAGTACTAGTCGTGAGTCTTGTGCCAATCATTTAGGCATAAGAAATTTATCCGCCTGTGGCGGAAATCGCAATTCACTATCACTTCCCGCCAGAGGCGGGCAAGTTTTCTCCCACGACTTGCAACCTACGGCTTAGGGGCTCTTGTCTTTTGTACTAATCCACAGGGTGCCTTGACTCATATTTAAAATAGCTATATTATTGATTCGGATCGATCATTGAGGCGTACCGCCGATTTTTCGGTCCATCTTGGAGAGACCAAGCCATGAATCCGAAAAAGGACACCGACAAGAAGGTCGCCCGCAAGAAGGCCATCGACGCAACGGCCCAGCGCGAGTAGCGAGACGACATCCACTACGGGCGCCGGCCACCCTCGGCCGGCGCCCGTGACCGGCAAGGTCACATTTACAAGCCCGATTGGGCTTGAGCACCAGCCAGCAATGGCGGTTTACAAGACTCAAGCTCGCGGGCTTGAAATCGTTTAATAAAGCTGTTATAATCCAAATATGCTTACAAAGAAGCAGAAGGCAAACTTAATAAGTAAGAACAAGAAGCACGATAGCGACACGGGCTCTTCGGCAGTGCAGGTTGCACTTTTGAATAAAAGAATCGAGGAACTGACAGGCCATTTGAAGAAACATCGAAAGGATAACCACTCTCGCAAGGGGCTACTTCAGCTCGTTGCTAAACGCCGAGCCCACGAAAAGTACCTTGATAAGAAAGGAAAGAAAAATTAGGTCTCGTTTTTTTATAAGTTTTTATAATATTTTTTATGTCAGTAATTAAGCATAAGGACCAGCGTGTCGGTGTTTTTATAGATACGCAAAACCTCTACCACAGCGCGCGCAACCTCTACCAAGCACGCGTGAACTTCGCAAATGTAATTAAAGACGCCGTGGCCGACAGGCATTTAATTCGCGCCGTTGCATACGTTATTACTACTGAAGCGGGTGACGAAAAAGGGTTCTTCGAAGCGTTAGCTAAGTTAGGGATTGAGACCAAAACCAAAGACCTGCAAATATTTTACGGCGGTGCCAAGAAAGCTGACTGGGACGTAGGACTCGCGGTTGATGCCATTAAGCTCGCCCCCAAACTCGACGCCGTTGTAATTGCCTCGGGTGACGGCGACTATGTACCCTTGGTTGAATACTTAAAAAATGAAGGCTGCCAAGTGGAAGCAATCTCGTTTGGCAAAAGCACTTCAGGCAAGTTAAAGGAGGCGGTAGATGGCTTTGTAGACATGTGCGACAAGCCCGACCGCTACCTAATGGAGTCCGCCCGCTCTCGCAGGCAGAAAGTGAAGCCAGAGCCAAGGAGAGCGTGAGGGATGTGATATAATAAGGCTGTTATGACATACAAAAATATAATTACAATTGATCCTGGGAAAAGGGGTGGCCAGCCAACAATTCGTGGTATGCGAATAACGGTTTATGATGTCCTAAAAATGTTGGCTTCGGATATGGACTTTGAGGCAAAAATAGCTGATTTCCCAGAACTTACAGTAGACGACATAAAAGCCTCTCTCGCCTTCGCTTCGGAGCGAGAACACAACCTCTTGGTTAGCTCTCATGAAACTACTGTTTGATCAAAACCGGTAATGTTTCCACGGATAATATTGAAAAACTGCTAACACAGAGGAGAGAAACGATAAAACTTTTTGCAAGTGACTCCGAACTCGCCTGCCTAGAACTTTACTAGACGCCAAGAAATCTTATACGATCAATCAACTAAAAAAGAAGCTAAAAATCAAGTAAAATTTTGTCTTTTGGTATTTTAAAGCGACCGCCTTAAAATAACGGATTTGTAAAAACCGAAAAGCCCGGGGAGTACTTGTGTACTCAACCCGGGCTTTGCCACTGCTTTTTGGAGAAGCATAACTCTCAGGCTTATCTATCGGAAGAGCCTTTTGGTATAGGCGTCGACCGTGGAGAGATCGTTTTGTACATGAACCACTTGGTAGGACCATGTACCATCCTCTTGCCTCAGTGACCGAGCATCGCGCTCGCACTTTTCTGCCATCTCCTTGATCGTGAACACTCCAAAAAGGTATTCTCGGATCTTGAAGGAAGAGTTGTGGGCTTCGACGCTTCGCCCTAGAACAACAAATACATGTCTGATCTCCACTGTCGTCTCCTTCTGTGCTTTCGCACCGATTGTTTTCGCTGAACTTCTGAAAGTAGTATAGCATGCTAATACTATAATGTCAATATAAAATGCCTATAAAGTTGACTTTTAACTAGTATTGTATATATTTAGTATACAACTAGATCAAAAATATGGCTGAAATTGAGCAAAACCAAATTCACGAGGGGTTATACAGATCTTTACGCGAGATAGGTTTAACAGAGCATGAATCTAAACTTTACATGGCGACCCTTTCACGGGGTTCATCTCTCGTATCGCGGCTTGCAAAAGAACTCGCAGTAACTCGCCCAAACTTGTATAAGATCGCGAACTCGTTACAAAAAAAAGGGATCGGCATGTTTTCGAAGGAGGAGGGGTATAATCGACGCTTTATGGTTGTGTCTCCTTCGGAAATTTTTGCGTTACTTGATACAAAAAGATCAAAGATTGATGACACAAGTAAAGTAATGTCTCAAGCGTTGCCAGAATTGATGTCTCTTTATCGGCAAGGCGAAGCGCCAACGAAAATAAATATTATTCGAGGTGTTCGACGTGATTTAGTTTCCGCTTTTGGAGCCATGTATGACGAAGCGAAAGACGAAGTTTTGTTTATGGGTTCGAGCGAAGACCTAAACGCATTTCTTACTGTTTCGGAGATTGAATTTCAAATTAAAAAGCGTGTATCAAAAAATATTCGCCTCAAGCTTCTTGCTTTTCCCAGCTCTTATGTGACTGAACTAAAAATCCGAGATGAAAAAGAGCTTAGAGAAACTCGTTTAATAAAGAGTCTCAAACATTTTCAAACTTCTTTTTATATTTACTCAAATAAGATGCTTTTATGGCAACCAAAAGCTCCGCTCGTAGCGATAATAGAAGATGAGTATCTAATTAATATGTACCGAAGTATTTTTGATCACTTGTGGAGCGAGGCGGAGTAACTTGGCAACGTGGGGTAATTCATATATTGTAAGTGGCATGCAAGCGCGCAGTTTTGAGACCGAAGTGGCGGGGAGGAAGCTCACTGCCACATTTTCAGATTTAGCTAACCAGGCCAATGGCTCGGTTATTGTCCGCTACGGAGGTACGACTGTTTTAGTAACGGCCGTAATGGGCAGGGAGGACAAGGACGGCATGGACTACTTCCCACTGACCGTCGATTTTGAAGAGAAGTTTTACGCAGCAGGAAGAATTTTGGGTGGCCGCTTCATGAAGCGCGAAGGCAAGCCGTCTGACGAAGCAATACTCTCGGGAAGACTGATCGACCGTACCATCCGACCGCTTTTTGATCAGCGCATCCGCCGAGAAGTGCAGGTGGTGGCAACCGTACTGGCGATTGATGAAGAGAACGACCCGAGCGGACTGGCTCTAATTGGCGCATCGCTCGCCCTCGCAACTTCCGACATTCCATGGGACGGGCCGGCCTCCAGTGTGCGAATCGGAAGAAAGCGCGGTACAAATGAGCTGACGATCAACCCAAGCAGTAAGGAAGCATCCAACAACGACTTTGGGATGCTCCTGTGTGGTAAGGGCGATAAAGTACTCATGATCGAATCGGAGTCAGGCGAAGTTTCAGAAGACGTTTATACAGAAGCTTTTAAGTTAGCAGTTTCGGAAATAAAAAAGATCGAAGAGTTTCAGAAAAAAATTATTGCGGAGATAGGTAAACAAAAGCAGGTAATTAATTTTATAGAACTTGATGCCAAACAGCTCCAACTTTTCGCGGAAGTAATCGAACCGCGCATTGGAAAAGTGCTGTTTGATACATCAAGCAAGAAAGCCGAAGTTTACGAACTTCAAAGCGAGTGGGTAAAGATGTTTGCCGAAGCTTTCCCCGACACCGACACTAACCCAAGTCTTCATCACTACGAGCAGTTTGTAGATAGCTTGGTGCACAAAGAAGCAATCGAGAATAACCGCCGAGTCGACGGACGAGCTATGGATAAGATCCGCCCACTTTTCGCACAAGCGGGTGGCATATCACCGCTCCTTCACGGCACAGGAGTTTTTTATCGTGGCGAAACACATGTTTTGTCAGTATTAACTTTGGGTGGACCGAAAGACGCGCAACTCCTCGACGGCATGAACGTAAGAGGGGAGAAGCGCTTCATGCATCACTACAACTTCCCGCCATTTTCCACGGGTGAGACTGGCCGTATGGGAGGGGCAAATAGGCGAATGATAGGGCATGGCGCTTTGGCCGAAAAGGCCCTCGAAGCGACACTGCCAAACCAAGAGGCCTTCCCTTACACTATTCGCATTGTTTCGGAATCTACAGCTTCAAACGGCTCTACATCGCAAGCTTCGATCTGCGCCTCAAGCTTGGCACTCATGGATGCGGGTGTGCCAATTACCAGGCCCGTAGCCGGTATCGCAATGGGGCTCATGACGAGCGAAAGTGGTTACAAAATTTTGACCGACATACAGGGGCCGGAAGATCACTATGGCGATATGGACTTTAAGGTGGCCGGTACCGAAACTGGCATCACCGCCATCCAACTCGACATCAAGCTTGGAGGAATCGCCCCAGAAATTTTGGTTGAAGCACTTGGTGGTGCAAAGAAGGCCCGGCTGGAGATACTTTCAGTGATAAAAGAGGTGATTGCCGAGCCACGCAAAGAGACCTCGCCTGTTGCACCAAAAGTTTTGCGCACGAACATCAAACAAGATGAGATTGGGGGGCTCATCGGCCCAGGCGGCCGAGTCATTCAGGGATTGGCTGCCGAGACAGGTGCCGAAATTGAGGTGGACCAAGAAGGCGTTGTCACGATCGTGGGCAAGAGCGGCTCGGCAGAGAAAGCGCGCGACGCAATTGTTGCCATGTTCCGCGTACCAGTCGCCGGCGAGACTCATGACGGGGAAGTGGTGAAGGTGATGGACTTCGGAATTTTCGTAAAAATAGGACCGAACCAAGAAGGGTTGGTGCATGTTTCAGAAATTGCGCCGTACCGAGTAGGCGACTTAGCAAAGTACTTTAAAGAAGGAGAGGTTGTACCAGTCGTTGTGCGCGAAATTGACCATATGGGACGCATTAACCTCTCGATCAAAGCCCGCGACCCAGAGTTTGCAAAGAAAAAAGGAATCCCCGAAGCCACGGGTGATTTCTCCCCACGCCCCCCGCACCGCCGATAATTCTCTACAGTTTCATAGAAACCAGAGTATCAAATCCTTCACGATCGTGAGTTATTTGATACAAGCATAAGTTCGCAGAAAGGGGCAACGGCACAACCTTTTAGTTTTTGTTCCGAAGTGTTACCCTTTGATCTGGGGGCAACTTCAGAAAGGAGGCGGTCCTGAACACGAACCACGCCCGTTAACGAGATCTAGCGGTGAACCCACCCGTCGAAAACCCTCGGGTTGAATAAAGGGGAACCGACGCCCAAGAGTGGGTACCTGGTCGTAGAGCAAGTATTAGTGGTGATCCCTCTCAGACTCGAGGTATAGATCCACTAGAACCCATCAAGAAGGAATGCTTGCTTTCGGGGAATAGCTGTTGTACCCCCTGCGATTGGAGAAACACGCCCGTGTAGATCTGGTTCACTCCAGTATTGTTGATACGGGAAACAACAGGCGATCACGCAAGTGGACGCACGGCGCGACGGCCGTCGCGAGAAGGGTGAGACAGACCAAGCCGTCACGGGCGCACGATTCTCCGGAGTCGTGCGCCCCCTTACTTTAATTTTCTACAACCCTGCAAAATATATGCGGGTTTAGCTGGTATAATATTTGGGCATGCCAGACGTTGACCTTAACAGCCCAGAAAATCCTCTGGGGAACAATCCCGTCGTTCCATCTAAAACTGCCGGAGAAGCGGCGGAGGAACTTTCGAAAGATCTCAACATGGGAGATCGAGCCTCAACCTTACCAAGTGGAATTTTTGCCCACTCGCCAAATGATGGAACACCAATTCTAAACCAAGGTTCGACCTTAGAACCCGCCAAGGTCGAACCTTTGACATCGATCGCAAATGTGGGCATACCGCTAGACTTTAAGGCCGCTCCAACTTCCGAAATCCCATCGATGAGAACTTACCGCTCTGATGCGCAGAGAGCCGTTACCGATCACAACATCACACTTACAACAGTGGTGATGAAGGAGGAAGAGAAGAGGCGAGCGGAATCAGAGAAGGTAGTCGCGAGTGGTTCACGAACAAATATGTTCGCCGTGGTGCTTGCTCTCATACTACTAATTGGAGGAGCTGGAATTTTTGGTTACTTCTTCTTCCTACGCGAGAAGCCCAACACGCCTGGCCAAGTGCCATCACAAACAACCCTGCCAGAACCACTTCTTTTTTCAGACACTCAAACAATTCTCGACGTAACCGGCCTTGAAGCTCGAAGTATCCGCTTTCGACTCGATACGATTATCGATGAAAATCTTCGCATTGGAACGCTCAAGAACGTAGTCCTCACTGAAACAAGACCGTTCGGCTCGGCTGACAGAATCACCCTAGTAAATGCAGAAGATGTGTTCGGTAAGTTTGGGCTAACTGTTCCAGAAAGACTGCCTCGGTTATTTAATCCGCAGTTCATGCTGGGCATTCACTCTTTTAAAAGAAACTCGGCCTTCATGATGTTTAACTTTGAGAACTATCAGGCAGTTTTTTCAGAACTACTTAGTTGGGAGAAGACGATGCCAAGCGAAGTCTACTCGCTCCTTGCCGGGGAGAATCCGCCGGCTGATATTAAAACCGCCGTTTGGGAGGATGAGGTTATTCAAAACATCGATACACGCGTACTACGAAATGCCACTGGCACACCATATATCTTATATTCGTTCCTTGGAACACGAAACACCCTCGTCTTAACAACTAGCGTTGATACACTAAACGAAGTGCGCACCCGCGTGCAAACACCACGAGGCGTTACTAGGTGAAAGATACCAATCAACAAATGACTACTAATAATACAAATGGATACGAATTAGTTGCCATTCGTTTCATTCGTACAATTCGTATATTAGTATCTTGAATGTTATAATTGCCCTATGACTGATACAGCAAAGTTCAAAAAACTTTTAATCGAAGAGAAGACAGAGCTACTTGCCGAACTCGGTGAAGTTGGCATTAAGGAACCAGGAGACCCCACAGAGTGGGAACCAAAAGCGGCCGGAAACGACGGATCTAACGCCGACCCCAATGAAGTAGCCGACAGGCTCGAAGATTACGGCGAGCGGAGTGGCGTTGAAGTTACCCTGGAACAAAGATTAGGACATGTGAACCGAGCGCTTGAGCACATAGAGAAGGGAGTATTTGGAACATGCGAGGTAGGTGGTACAACTCACGACATAGAGCCGGAGCGACTTGAAGCAAATCCGGCGGCTCTTACTTGTCTTTCCCACCTCGACGAAAAAATTTAAAAACTACGCGAATGCACGCCAAAGTTTTTAGCGCACAAGTTACGGGCCTCACGCCCTCGATAATTGACGTAGAGACCGACATTTCAAGCGGCTTGCACAGTTTTTCGGTCGTCGGTCTTCCCGATAAGGCCGTTGAAGAAGCTAAAGATCGAATTAGTGCCGCAATTAAAAACTCTGGCATCAAGTCTCCGCAAAAAGGCGGCAAAAAGATAGTTGTCTCCCTTGCGCCGGCTGATATTAAGAAGGAGGGGCCACTTTTTGACTTAGCAATTGCTGTTTCATACTTACTGGCCGCCGAAGAGATCGAATTTGAGCCCAAGGGTAGGGTATTTTTAGGGGAGCTCTCACTCGATGGCAAAGTGCGACCGATAAAAGGCGCGTTGTTACTGGCCCGCAAAGCTAAAGATGAAGGTTATAAAGAAGTTTACTTGCCCACTGAGAATGCCCGTGAAGCGGCGCTTATCCCTGGTATTTCGGTCTACCCTGTTTCATCACTCATTGAGTTAGTTGCTCACATAAATGAAGGCGGCGAAAGCGAAGAGCGGGAAAAGATTGAGGCTCTCGAGCAAACACCACTTGAGTTTGAAGATAGCCCGCACGCTCTCGACTTTTCACTCGTGCGTGGCCAGGAGACGGCCAAGCGAGGCCTCGCTATCGCCGCGGCAGGCCGGCACAACATCGCAATGTCAGGCCCGCCGGGAACAGGTAAAACCATGCTTGCGCGGGCCTTTGTAGGAATTTTACCAAGCCTCGATTTTGAAGACGCTCTCGAAACAACCGGTATTCACTCTACTGCTGGCATATTAACGCAAGATGTTATTACTTCACCGCCATTCCGATCGCCACATCATACCTCAAGCCACGTTGCGCTCGTCGGCGGAGGAACCTTCCCACGACCAGGCGAGGTCACCCTCGCACACAATGGCGTTTTGTTTTTAGATGAGTTCCCAGAGTTCGAACGCAGAGTAATTGAGGCCCTTCGTCAGCCACTTGAAGATAAAATTGTATCTGTCTCGCGCGCCAAGGGAACAATCGTCTTCCCGGCTAACTTTATTTTGATCGCAACAATGAACCTTTGCCCTTGCGGCAACTCCGGGGTAAAAGGAAAAACATGCGTCTGCCCACAAGCGGTGGTGGAAAGATACCGGAGAAAGCTCTCTGGGCCAATTATTGACCGTATAGACCTATGGCTTGATGTGCCAGCAGTTGATTACGAGAAGTTGTCGTCCAAAGAACGCACGGGCGAGAGCTCGCAAAGTATAAAAGAAAGAGTTTTGCGCGCGCGTAAAATTCAAGCCATGCGATTTGCCAGTGAAAAGTTTAAAACAAACAGCGGAATGAGTGTAAAAGAACTCGAGAAGTACGCCCCACTTTCAGACGCAAACACCAAAATACTAAATCAGTCGGCCCAAAGGATGGACCTCTCTGCTCGCGCTTATCACCGCATCATAAAACTCGCTCGTACTATAGCCGACCTCGAAGGAAGCGAGGATATCGAGCAGTCTCACCTCCTCGAAGCGTTACAGTACCGCCCTAAGCAGGTTATTTAAACTAAATTAAAACACAACGCCCCGACATTTCTGTCGGGGGAAGTGGGGCACATTTTACCCTTCGAAGCTTTACGCGAAGAAGGGAACTAGGTTATACAAGGGAACTTAATCCCTTCCGTCAAAGGCAGACGATAATACACCGTCCGCAACTGACGGAAAAAATTAATAAACTTAGTACCCGTACAACCAAGGCGCACCTTCGAAGTGAAGATGTGGGCCAGTTGAGTTACCTGTATTACCAGAGTAGCCGATCAAGTCACCTGCGCCTACTCGAGTACCAGCGGCGGCTGTGGCGTTCGACATGTGGCCGTAAGCAGTTTGACCGCCTGCATCACACTGCTCTGCAATATATTTGCCGTAGCCCCCGTTCCAGCCAGAGTTTTTGGAAATCAAAATTTTGCCGTCACAAGCCGCGTAAATTGGCGTGCCGATTGGAACACCAATATCGATGCCTTGGCGCCTACCGTGAGGGCCTTGGGTAACTCTTCCGGTCTTAAGTGGACGAACGTAGCCATTAACTTTTTTGAGGGCAGTACCACTTGATTTGGTTACCGAAGCAGTCTCGTGAACTTCAGCACCTGGGATAATGAGCTTCTGGCCAACTACTATTTCGTCAGCAGAAACAATGTTGTAGTTTAGGATCTCATCAATGTCAGCCCCGTAACTTTTAGCAATAGTTGAAATAGTATCGCCCTTCTTCACTACATACTGAACACCGTTAACAGGAAGAATGAGGAGCTCTTGGCCAAGCCTTATCGTACCTTTTGAGTTTATACCGTTAGCCCAACGAACAGTGTTTACACTTACCCCAAACCTAGAGGCAATTTCCGAAAGAGTGTCACCCTCTTTAACCGTATAGAGCGAGATCTGATCTTCTGGAATCACTGACGAGTCGCCGTCGTTTAGTGCTGTACCAAGGGGGCCGACAACTGGGAGAAGAGCGTCGTCCTCAATTGTTACTTCAGCGCCTCCGCGGGCCGGGTTAAAGGTAAGGGGGGCCGAGAGTAAAGTCATTGTTTGAGAATAGTCCTCGCGAGTTAGTTCAATACCCTGAGCTTCAGTCTGGTGAAAGATCGAAGAGAAGAAAGAAACAAGCCCTGCGTGGGCAGGGGTAGATATTGCAAACGATAGCACTAGAGCGATAGCGGTAATAGATGTACTGATAATACGTTTCAATAGGGTAACTCTAGATTTTGGGCCCCGAGCGTGGTGACTACTGGAAGGCTCGGCGGGCGTGTTGTGAGTGAAAATAAGCCTTTATTTAGCGGTAAATTGGGCCTTAGAGCCAGAAATGGCTTTGTTAAGCCATTGGTTATTCTGAAACTTACCTTTACCCGCCTCTGGCGGGGGTACTTACAATCATATCCCTCCCATCACCCGAGTCAACACAGAAGTAGTAACACAATTCTGATAACCCCCCGAAATAGCCTAAAACAAGGCTTTTTAAGCCTTAATCTTATCCACAGCGTAAAAGTCTTCGACTCACGCTGCACGCAAAAATCCCAAAACTTGCTTTTTTATACAATATGTGATATAATTGAGTAGTACAGCGATCGTCCTCATGGGGAGGGAGTCGCAAAGAACCCACATTGATGAGAGGATTTCATGACGAACCTTGAACAGATGGCGCACTACTACCACTGGGTGATCGTCTGCCTGATCGTGATGCTCGGCCTGTGCACCAGCCTGGCCTACTCGATCGGGAAGAGCATCGTGAGAAGCCGGTACGAGCGGCTCATCACGGCATTCGGCCTCGAGTCGAAGATCCGCATGGAGAGCCGAGACCTGGAGGAGAGCCTTCGGCTGACCAAGCAGGACGTGGAGACCGGCAAGTGCGTACATTCGCAGAACATTCACGTCACCAACATGGACATCAATGAGCTTCGACGCTGGGTGGAAACCTACACCCAGCGGGCAGAAGAGATGCGAGACGCGGCCAAGGCCGTGGGCATTCGCATCTGACCACCGCCTGACAGCGGGCCAGGGCGCAAAACGCCCGGCTCACGTCGGGCGGTTTCGCTTTCTATATAGTATTAAGTAACTTTATTTTAGAATCCAATTGTGCGTTTGGGTTTTTCCTCTTGTATCAAAAGTCTTTTAAGTACATCGAAAACATCTTTCAACTTTTTGTCATATTTTTTCTCCATACTTTCTATTTTTTCTCTCAACTGTTTGTTTGTTGCCAGCAACTCTCTTAATTTGGTAAAGGTCCTTATGATTTGGATATTTACTTGTACGGCTCTGTTGCTGTTCAAGACGCTAGAAAGCATGGCTACACCTTGCTCGGTAAAAACATGGGGTGGGTATTTTCTGTGTTGTCCACGGTTATTCTTTAAGGTCACAATTTGTGACCTCCAAAGATCTGCCTCATGTTTATTAAGCTGAAACATAAAATCTGATGGAAAACGGTCAATGTTTCTTTTGACCGCTTGATTAAGCACTTTAGTTTCAACCTCATAAAGATCGGCAAGGTCTCGGTCCATCATCACTTTTCTGCCCCTAATCAAAAATATTCTGCTAATGATTCTCTCACTTGGTATCGCTATAAGATCTTTTTTTGTTTGTTTCATAACTTAGTTCCTCAACCTGGCAAGAATTTCATTCTCGATTTCGCGGTTGGGCCTACCATACGTTAGGCGAGAGAGTTCTTTGAGCTTGTCGCGTACTTCGCGACTGCCGGGCTTGAAGTCGATCGTCTTCATATTAAATGGTCTTGATGGCTGGCCTTTGATCAAGAGCCGCACAAAAGCGTTCCTATTTTCAATATTAATTAAATCTTTTTCGTTAAACTCCGGCCCGAACTGTTTCACTAACTGTTCGGTGTCAGGTACACCAACGCGGAAGGAGACCATCGAGCCGACGTTTCCAAACACTGCTTCGCGGATCTCGTCGGTTAGCTGATCAATAAACTGATGGGCAAGCGTGAGATTGAGTTTGTACTTACGAGCTTCGGATAAAATCACTGCAATCGAGTCGGTCGTAAAATTTTGAAACTCATCGATGTAAAAATAAAAGTCTTTGCGTGAGGACGACTCCTGGTCAACGCGCGATAAGGCAGCCATGAGAATACGGCCGGTGATAACCATACCCAAGAGGTTGGCGTTGATGTCACCGATTCGTCCTTTTGATAAGTTGACCAAAAGGATTTTGTTTTCGTCCATAATCTGGCGGAAGTTAAATGAGCTCTTCGGTTGGCCTATTATTGGTCGCACGTAGTCGTTTGAGATGAAGTTACCAAACTTCGAGGTGATGTAGGGCGCCATGTTCGCGAGCGACGCTTCGCCTGTAACCTTCGAAGCTTCCTTTTCCCAAAAGTCTATAACTGTAGGGTTTTTTATTCGAGCTAACTTCCTCTGCCTAAAAGCTACATCGGTAAAGAGGCGAGGGATCTCTACAAGAGTTGCCGGCTCGTTTGGCATATCTTCCATCAACAGAAGCAGGGAGTTGCGCATATACTGCTCAAACATCGGGCCCATCGTCTCCTGGCTAAAGAGGCGGTTAAATATAGCCTGCATTTCGTTAACGATAAACGTCTTTTGTTCGGGTCGAGAAGCATCAAACTCAAGCATGTTGAGAGCGACTGGCCTTTCAATATCACCCGGGTCAAACACGATAATGTCGTCAATGCGATCTTTTGGCACGCGAGCCAGTACGTCGTCGATAAGCTCGCCGTGAGGGTCGATGACGCAAACTCCTTTACCATCTTCCATGTCTTGCACAACAGAGTTAATCATGAGTCCTGACTTACCAGTACCAGTCTGACCTATCACATATAAGTGGCGCCTGCGGTCGTCTGGAGTTAAGCGCACGAGCTTGCGCTCTCCACGGAAGACGCTCTCACCGATCACAACCCCTTCGCTCGGCAAACTCTGCGGAGGTTCGGATTCTTTGGTGTTGAGCCACTTTATGCGTGGAGCTTTGGTGGTGAAGGTAGGAAGGTGGAAGAGACCAGCAAGCTCGGCGGCATTTAGGTGTAGTACGTGATTCTCGTCAAACTCGCGGAAGGAAAACTGGTAAAAGAGCCTCTTTAAGTCGCGGGGTTTCACAACTTTAATTTCGTTTCGTAGTGGCCCAGCAAACTGCGCGTAAGTTCCGCCAAGCGACATTAGGATATCTTCTGCTCGGTCACGACTTTCACCCGAAGATATAATGCGAACGTTTACAGAGAAAAGTGGTTTAGAGATTTTTGACTGTAAAACTTTGACTGCCTCTTCATCTATTATCTTTGCTTCTGGTTTGTCAGAATCTTTTTTGGTCTTGAAAGTATCGGTAACATCTTTCACCGAAATAAGACTTCTCTTTAAAATGTCTTTGAGTTTACCCCCTTTCTTCAACTGTTCAATGGCCGAAAGAGAGTTCTTGAGAACAAAGTCTGGAGCGGGGCGCACGAGTACTTGCACAGCGGCACCTTCACCAACGTCTTGCAACTTCGACATGTTCGAAAGAATCTGCGCAAAAGTATCAACTTCGCTCTCCTCGTATGAACGTATTGGCAAAAACGGAGACTTGTCGAGAGAAAGATAGGCCCCCGCGGCACCACCCGTAGGCGAGAAGATGTTGTATTCGCCGACTTCATCAACCCGCGCGTCGGGGAACAAGCCTTGAATCTGCCGAGCTACGAAATCTTTTTTCTCAAGCGGTACGGCAACATAAAAGTAGATCTCCTCTCCAGAATGATGCACGGCGACCTCAAAGGAGAATGGCACACGGATTGAAAGCAAAGATGAGAAGAGTTGTTCGGAAATGTTGATCTCTTTATGTAAGTCGGCGTCCTCCTTCTTCTCTTCACGGGGCATGCTGATCCGCATAAGTCGAAGATCGAGAGAGTGGATTTCCCTGTTCTTAAAAAAATAAAAAACTGCGACTGAAACAAGAGCGAGTCCGACTAGAACCAAGCCTACGACAAAAAATAGTGACATATTTATTTTATAAGTCCCCGACTTTTTAGTTCATCGTAAAGCTTGTCTACCAACGCATCGTGGAAGGCATCGAGCACGAAGGGGTCAGAGTTTTTAGCTTCAGCAATTGCGGCCATGAGACCTTTTGTGGGAACCAGTTCAATTAAACGATTTACTTCCGTAGCAGACTCTGGCGAAAGATCGTCTAGGTATGATTTTTGTCCACTGGCGGTCGTTCCGCCACTTGGCGGTGGGACCGCTGGATTCGGTTGAGGGGCGGGAGTAAATTTTGGCGCTTGGTCTTTAAAAACGTGCTCGCGTACAACTTCAGCCAGCGCTTCTTTGTGCTCTACTGATATACCTCGCGACTCTTCGAGTACGCGACGCTTCTCATCTATCTGGCGTGAGAGTTCGGCAATCTCTGCTTCAATATTGGGAGCTTCATTCATACACAAATTATACACGAGGCTAAGTAAAACAAAACTGCTACTTAGTCGTTACACGCTATTAGCACGCTCATCACACCAATAACCGCCCAGCCTACGGGCTGTGCTACTCACACGAGGAGTCGCTCATGTTCGGACCGATGCCCCAAGAAGAAGATGACACCAAGTTCTTCGCCAAGATTGTCACCCATCAAGGGGTCGACAACATCTACTACACCGACATTCAGGATGCGCTGACAGGTCTTCGTCGCCGCATGAATCAGGGCCGAACCATCGCCCAACTCTCCGACAAGGACTGGGGAGCACTCCGAGATCATGACGAATTGAGGACTCGCATCGCAGCCCACCTGCACCGCTACCGCCAGGAGCACATGGCAATCCAAGTAGACGCCGACAGCATCCGTGCCCAAGGCCACTCGGGCCTTGCCAGCATCGCTGGCGCGGGAGATGCAGACGGAACTCAGCTCTTCGTCCAAGCACCGAGCTCGTAGTCCTCGTTCCTCGTGTGGGTTCGACCGCCGCATCTTGCTGTCCTCCGGGATGGCAAGCGCGGCGGTCGCTCTCGTTTGGAGAGAACATTTTCTGATATAGTGAGCCAGACATGGAGCTAAATAAGGTTCAAAAAGAGGCGGTAGAAACTATAAAAGGCCCGCTTCTTATAATTGCCGGCGCAGGCGCAGGTAAAACTCGGGTTATCGTTCAGAGAATCGCTCATATAGTAGAGTCGGGGGTAGCGCCTCACAGAGTTTTGGCCGTGACCTTCACCAACAAAGCAGCTATCGAGATGCGCGAGAGAGTGCTTAAGCTGATTGGCGGGCAAGATCCATTCGAGGAAGCGGTTCCCTTTGTATCCACTTTTCATTCGCTTTGTGTTTTTATAATAAAAGAGAACGCTCGAGAACTTGGCCTTACCAAATGGTTCTCCATCTACGATCGCGACAACTCCAAAGCCACCTTAAAAAAAGTTATGAAGGAGCTCAATATAGACTCCAAACAGTTCGAGCCCGGCAGAGTACTTTCGGCCATTTCACGCAATAAAGGAGACTTAATTTCAGTGAAAGAGTTCGCCGAGAACGTAGGGAAAAGTTATTACAAATCTTTGATCGCTCGAGTTTGGATTAGGTACGATCAAATACTTAAAGAGTCGGGCGCCTTAGACTTTGACGACCTCTTGGTTCGTGCGGTCGAACTTTTGAAATCAAATGAAAAGATAAGAAGCTACTACCAAAACTTATGGCAGTACATTCACGTTGACGAATACCAGGACACTAACATAGTACAGTACAAGCTAACAAAAATGTTGGCCGAAAAGCATAACAATATTTGTGTGGTAGGCGACATGGACCAAAACATTTACAGCTGGCGCGGAGCTAACATACGAAACATTCTACAGTTCGAAAAAGATTTCCCGAACACCAAAACCGTTTTGCTTGAAGAAAACTACAGATCAACTCAAACAATTTTAAGTGCCGCTAACGCCGTAATTAAGAAAAATCTTTTGCGAAAAGAGAAGAATCTTTTTACTCAAAATAAAACCGGAGAGCAAATAGAGCTTTACGAAGCGATAGACGAGCACGATGAAGCGGCGTGGATTGTCGAGAAGGCAAAAAGATTAATAGCAAATAAAATTCCAGCGAAAGATATCTCTGTTTTATATCGAGCCAACTTTCAGTCGCGAGTTTTGGAAGAAGAGTTTTTAAAAGCAGGAGTGCCTCATCAGGTTTTGGGTACAAGCTTCTACGAAAGACGCGAGGTGAAGGATACTCTCGCTTTTATACGCGCCGCGCTAAACCCAACTGACTGGGAAAATATGAGCCGTATTATAAACATACCCCGAAGAGGTATGGGGGAGAAAACCCTAGAGCTAATTAGAACCGGCAAAGAAGTAGAGTTACCCTTAAAAATGCGAGAGAAGTTGGCAAGTTTTAAGAAAATGTTAGGACGCCTGCAGGAGAAGCTTCTCACAGAACCGCCATCTAAAGCCATAAAATACGTCATAAAAGAGAGTGGGTTGGAAGGCTATCTTGAGGCAGACCCTTTGGCCGAAGACAGACTTGAAAACATTGGAGAGCTCGTAACAATTTCTAAAATGTACGACCGGTTTGGGCCGGGAGTGGGTATCGAAAAAATGATTGTCGAAACCGCACTCACTAGCGAACAAGATAATCTAAAAGAGTCAAAAAACGGCGTGCGCCTTATGACAGTTCACGCCTCTAAGGGGCTAGAGTTTGAGTATGTTTTTATTGCCGGCCTAGAACAAGGGCTATTCCCCCACGAAAGATCGAGTGAAACCGAAAGCGGTGAAGATAGGGCGGAAGAAGAACGCAGACTGTTCTACGTCGCCGTTACGCGAGCAAAAGAGAAACTGCATTTGTCGTACACGGGTACACGTATGACATTTGGTGAACGGCGAGTTAACATACCTAGCGAGTTTATCTCCGACATTCCTGACGGCTTGGTGCAAATACAAGAACCAGTCGACCCGTTTGAGGGAAGAACAAACTATTTGGGTAACCCCATTGACTATTAACATGCGAGCAAAGAAATCACTCGGGCAAAATTTTTTAAAATCGAAGGCAGTACTTGCTGATATTATTTTAGCGTCGGAGTTAAAAAGTTCTGACACTGTTTTAGAGATCGGGCCGGGGAAGGGAGTTCTCACCGAAGCACTTCTGGGAACCGGAGCAAAAGTTGTAGCTGTTGAAAAAGACGATCGCCTTATCCCACTTCTTCAAGAAAAGTTCGCTAAGGAAATATCTGGCGGCAAACTAAAATTAATTCACGGCGACGCATTGGAAATTGATAATTGGAAATTAGACATTAACGACTACAAAGTCGTTGCAAATATTCCCTACTACATAACGGGGCAAATCTTCCGGAAGTTCCTGACGGCCCAAAATAAACCCGAGCTAGTAGTGCTGATGGTACAAAAAGAGGTCGCCCAAAGAATCGTTGCTCGTAATGGAAAGGAAAGCTTGCTGTCTCTCTCTATAAAAGTTTATGGCGTACCTAAAATTATAAGAATTGTATCCAAAACCTACTTCAAACCCCGACCAAAAGTAGACTCTGCAATATTAAAGATTCAAAACATATCAAAACAGTTTTTTAGCGGCAAGGCGGCTAAAAAAGAGGGAGAGAGAAACTTTTTTGAACTGATAAAACTTGGGTTTTCGAGTAAAAGAAAAATTTTGCTGGGAAATTTGAAAAAGGTTGACTGGAAAGGCAAAAAAACAACAAAAGATGTATTTCAAATTTGTGGCATAAACGAAAAAGCTCGCGCAGAAGACTTATCTTTAGGCGAATGGAAATGCCTACTAGAAAAAGCAACCTAGAGAGACGTTCCCACAATTATGATAGTCCCTTGAGGAACTGGAATGTTGCCACTTGATAGGTTGCAATTAGTAGGGATACCGTTTGCAAGTCCAAGGGACCACGGGCCTGGCCTTAGTTGCTCATACATAAAAAGTTGAGACGCTATCGGAACAAAAAGAAATTCACCAGGAACTGGTGGGCCAACAGTTATAAGGATTCCATTGGTGCAGGTAATGGCAGTGATTATTAGGCCACCGAAAGGCGGGAAAATGGAAGTAGAAGCGCCGAGAACTTGACCCGAATTTGAAGCAAAAGATTCAACTAAAGAAGCAAACTGTTCTTCTGATGTATTTGGGTCAAGTTCAAATTGAAAGTGAGTGGAGTAGGTGGGTACGTCAGTTGTTGATACCTCAACAGGGGGAGTTGCTATGGGTGTAGGGTTGGTCGACGGCACTAACACGATTGGCAATGCTACGAGTAAACTAATTTTTTTGCGGGTCATGTTACCCACATAACCAGTCCCCCTAAATAACCCGAGGGGGTAAAGTACTTCAGCAGCGTAAAGCTCTTGAAATTTAGTGACGGAAAGAGTTGTTTTGGGCCCAAAATACGAAGTTTCTTGGCCAGGTCCACCAATTTCACCTTTTGTGGCTAGTTGAGTACGAAAATCTTGGTTTAAAAAACGCTGAAGATCCAGGACATCAACCCCTTGGTCTCCCGTTTTTAAGTCTCTAGTGAGAGAAAGTGCTAAAACAGAGCTAGCGCTCACCAAAGTAAGAACGGTTATCAAAAATAGACAAAGAATGAAACGCATTTGTTGTTTTCAATATAACACATTAATTGGAAGCGACCCCCCTTATCCACACACGGCTATTTTTAGACAAAAGTGTTGATAAATAGCAATTTTTGTAGGTCTTTAAGTGCTAAAATGCCTTCAAGGACCTGCCTCCCGGACAGGCGGGCAAAAAATTTTTGAAGCTGCCATCGAAAAAAGTAGTAGTGGTTGGCCTAATTGGCGTTGTGATCATCGTCGGTACTTTACTTTTCATAAAAGGGGAAAACTCTGACTCGCAGGCAACCAATAAAGACAACATCGTAGCCTCGGCACCCAACGTTAAAGAGACCGCGGAAATAGACACCGACGGAGATGGCCTACGCGACTGGGAAGAGGTACTTTGGAACACTGACCCACAAAAAAGTGACTCGGATGGCGACGGCACACCGGACGGTGAAGAGGTGCGAGCCGAGAGAGACCCAACCATAAGTGGGCCTAGTGATGGAGTAGCAGAAGCAACAACGGAAGCAAGCGACGATCCCCAAACCGCCACTGAAGAGTTTGCCAAAAGCGCTTTTGCGCAGTATTTGATTTCAACATCCGGCAGTCCGGAAGACCCAAATGCTGGAGACAAAATTATTGGCGGTGTTGTAGATGCTGGCAAAATATCTTTTTATACAAAAAGTGACATACGGACAACTGCCGGTAACTCTACTTCGGACATAGAAATATATGGCTATGCTATAGCAAATATTTTGAACAAGTACTCTTACTACACCAAGCAAGACGAACCAACACTTTTACAAAAACTCCTTGAGTCTAGGAACAAAGAGGACGCGGAAACGTTAGTTGAAGCGGCAAGCACATACCGTTTAATCTCGAGTTCACTTCTTGCAATCTCAGCTCCACCCAAGGTCGCAGATTTTCATTTGTACTTAACCAATCTCTACTACGGAATGTACCAATCGGTAAATCAGATGAGTAAATCACTGGAAGATCCAATAGTAGGAATGATGGGTCTTAAGAATGCTCGTGACTTTAACGCCGCTATTGTGAATGTCTTCCTGGATTTCAGGAAAACCGCGGAAGCGCAAACACCCCAAACCATAAATTAATGCGTCTCAAGACTTACAAAAAAATACTCGGCTTGCTTCTGGCGGTACTTATAATTTTAGGCAGCACACCAAATAGCGCTCTAGCTTTTGCTAACCTTATTTTTGCAGGACAAGCCGGAGCCGGAGGTGGTGCAGCCGGAGGAAGTAGTGGTGGCTCGGGTGCATGCGGAGGTCAGACAGGTGGTGCAGCTGGCGCGGGGGCCGGAGCCGGAGGGGCGACGGCTGGTGGAGGAGCTGCAGCTGCAGCAACAGGAGTATTTGTACCAGTTGTAGCCCCGGCAACAGATGCCCAACTAGCAGCAATCTTAACTACTAACACCACACTAACTGCGAGCGAGGTGGCGGATAACACATCGTGGTGTTTCAAAGAGTTTATTCTTGATGTTCTCTTTTATCTTTTGAACAACGTCATTATCGAACGAATTACTGCTGACGTAGTTACCTGGATAAACAGTGGATTTGAAGGAAAACCAGCATTCGTGCAAGATCAGAAGGCACTCTACCAAGAACTAGAAGGTACTGTAATAGGATCGTTTTTGAACGAGTTTGATTTGGGGTACCTTTGTAGTCCGTTTGCCGATAAACTTAAGCGCTCTTTCCAAATTCAACTTGCCTTGCAAAAAAGTGGTGGGCGAAATGGTAGAGAAGCACAGTTTAGGGCAGGTTCGCAGTGCACGTTAGACCGCGTAGCCTCCACCTTGGGCACAACGTACGAGGAGTTTTCAAACGACTTCTCGCGAGGTGGGTGGGATATGTTTTTGCACATCGCTCAACCCCAAAACAATGAGTATGGGGCATATCTCATATTACGGGACGAACTTTCGGCAAGAACGCAGGAAGAAAAAGATCGCACAGCCCAAAAACTTGACTGGGGAAGGGGTTTCCTCTCGTGGACAAAGAAAGGTGAATGCATATCAGGAATATCAACGGTAAGTGAGGACGGAAACTCCGGCACAGATACATGCACCGAATATGCTCCAGACCAAATAATGACTCCAGGAAGTGTCATAGAAAGTCAGCTAAATAACACCCTTGGTTCAGGGCAGCGTAGAATTGAAATGGCAGATGAAATTAACGAGGTTATCGGCGCGCTTTTAAGCCAGCTGGTGAATCAGGTTCTGGGACCCAATGGCTTGTTTGGCAGTAGCCAATCATCGGGTGGTGGAGGATCTTATATTGATCAGGTTAGGACATCTAGCGAAAACCAGGATGCGTTCAATATTACTTTTCAAGCCCAACTGGCGACTGCCGAGAAGGTTCTTAATGGATACATTACGATCACCGAACAAACTAAGACGCGAACCATGCAGTCAAAACAACTGCTTGAAAGCTTAGAGGCATGTTCACCGGGAAGTGCTACACAACCGCTCTCACAAATAAACACAACCCTAACCGAAATAGATAGGACGCTAACAGAGGCAAGGCAAATTCTTGCGGGAGTCGATAAACTACAAGGAGACACGAGCACACTTTCGTTTGATAGATATCAGTCGCTGACACAAGAGTTAAAAGATGTGGAGATCATATTCAACAACGATCAAGCAAGGACTGAACAAGAGATGCTCTTCGTAGATTTAGACAAACTAGATACTGAAACAAGGTCGAGACTACAACAATGCCCTGGTACAACAACGCCATGATAAAAAAAGTTCTACAGAAAAACTGGAGAGTTAAAATATTCGCGGTGATGTTGCTGGCAACTTTTGTTTTTTCTCTAATGCCAACCAACAGTTACGCAGCATATTACGGTGGTGGAGGAACGACGTACCCGCCACCAACCACCGCAAGTACACCAATAACCGAGGCATCGGCATCCGAGCAGTTCGCAGAGTGTGGCTGGGGTGGGGGTGCTCACAGTTTCCTTGGTTGTATACAGCAGGGTTTGACATGGGTGGCTGTTATAACCATGTGGGTGTGGTCGCAAATATTGGCGATTGCCGCAGTTCTCTTTGCTTATGCCATAAAAATTTCAGTGCTTGATCTAAAGCTCCTTATAAGCACGATGCCCGGGATAAAAGTTGGGTGGGCTATAATCCGCGATCTTTGCAATATATTCTTTATTTTTGTTCTGCTTTATATTGCTATCGGCACGATTCTCCAACTCAAAGAGGTGAACGTTAAGCAGATGGTGCCAAAAGTTATTATGGTTGCTCTTCTCATAAACTTCAGTTTTGCGATTACTGGAGTGGTAATTGACGCAGGGAATCAGCTTGCTCTGTTCTTCTACCAAGGCCTGCCCGATAACCTTTCTGTCTCGGTGGTCAAAAATCTAAAAGTTCAAGAACTTCTCATTACACCTTCCAAGGATGGGGCGGCGATGCTACCGACAAGTGTTACAAATATTGGCACCAACTCACTACAGTGGAATCAGCTTGGTAATGTAAAAGATAGCATAACTACATGGGGCGTCTTCTTTGCAATGCTGGGGGCAATTGTAATCTTTGCCGTGACCGCGTTTGTTTTGGGCGCGGGAGCAATTCTTTTCATAATTCGCACGGTATATCTCATATGCCTGCTCTTGTTGTCTCCGTTTGGATTCTTCTTTCAGATGATCCCCGGTAAGAGTTCGGTTTCTTCCAAATTTTGGAGTACATTAATTTCACAAGTGTTCTTCGCACCAGCCTTTTTGGTAATGTTTTATATTGTTTTTAGAATAATGGAAAAGGGAAGTGAGTTTTTTAAAAATCCTGTCGGAACCCCCGCTTCTTTGCCATACATAGGAATGCTCATGTACTTCATAATAATCATCGGCCTACTCATCGCCTGCCTTAAGATCGCAAATAGTATGGGCGCAATCGGCGCTTCAACCGCAATGGCGGTAGGCAAAAAGTGGCAAGGCCAAGCCACGAGTTTCATGGGAAGGAATACAGCGGGCAGGTTGGCATACAATGTGGCGAATAATGAAACAGTTAGAAAGGTGGCAAGCAAGATACCGTTTGCTGGATCGGCCATCATGAAAAATCTTGACGCGGTGGCTAATACAAGTTTCGGAACAGGAGGCAAAGGCTTTAGAGATACCAGAGAAGCAAAGGTTAAGGCTGGAACTGAAATGGATAAACGCATGGCCACCGATCAAAGAACTGGCGATGTTAGCGTGGGGATACTGGGAGCTAGAAAGACGACCCGCGCAATAGAAAAACAAGTTTCCATGGCTTTACCCGGTGGAGGAAGAATTTTACAGGGAGCTTCTTTCGGTTACATAAAACCAGGGCCTACGGTTGCAGGAGAAATAGAGAAGAAAACGGCAAAAGCTGTTGGCGCAGAAAAAGTAAAACAGGGATATAGAATTGTCCGAAAGGACGGTAAGTGGGGCTATGAAACAACGAAGGCATACGAGAGTGGAGCAGAAGATAGAAAGAAGGAGAAGGAAAGGGCAATCGAAAGATTACAAATAAGATATGAGGCAGAAACGAGCAGGAAAAAAGATCTTGAAGAAGAACTTGCAGATCATAAAAGTGGAACTTATGGACCATCAAAACCAGGAGAGGTGGAAGGAATCCTTAAAAATATCGGCGACACTGAAAATCGTATAAAAAACATAGAAAAGCAACTAGGGGTCGAGGAAGAAAATAAAGCTGAAGAGAAAAAATAGTAAATTATGACACTTAAAGTAAAAGATTTACCCAAGATTCTACAAAATGCTATGTACTCAATTGACGTTGAGGACAACGTAATTACCATAGGCCAGAGAAACGGACTGCACCTTGATCAGGTTGCTGGTCTACATGATTTAGTAAGTCTTGTTTTCCTTGGCGATATTAAACCGCAAAACTTTTCGAGAGAAGTTGCTAAGCAAGTTGGCATCCCGCAAGAAAAAGCTGACATAATTACTGCCGAGATCAACGCGCAAATTTTTCAGCCCCTACATGACGAGTTGATGAAAATACAAGATACTGAAGCGGTCGCACCGCTTGAAAGCGGAACGACCGCTAAATCCGAAGAGTTGGAGCGGGCGACTGAAACAGAGGCACTGCACGCGGCACTAAATCCCACAGAAAGGAAGGTCGGACCTTCCACGGAAGGTCCGACCTTCCTTTCTGGTCATGAGACCCAAGCAGTCGCACCGCTAGCGAGCGGAACGACCACAAACGCAACAAACATCCATGAAGAGAAGCTAACTGCTCCCACACAAACAGCCCAAAAAGAGACGGTAATTGACCATCGCACGCAAAAAACACTAATACCCGAAGATCACAAGGAGCGAATTAATAAGGACCCTTATAAAGAGAACATATAAATGAACTTCTCCGTTCCTCAATATATAGAGATCGAAGACAAGGTGGTAGGGCCCTTTACCTTCAAGCAGTTCGTTTACTTGGCAGGAGGACTAGCTATATGTTTTCTTTTGTGGAGATTTTTGCCGAGCGTTATTGCAATACTTTTCATATTGCCTGTGGCGGCCCTCGCAGGGGCTCTGGCATTTTACAAAATAAACAACCAGCCATTTATTGTGATAATGGCTTCGGCTATTAAGTACTGGCTCTCCAGCAAGCTTTATGTGTGGAAAAAGGTAGATAAGAAGATCCAACAACAAACAATAAAACTGCCGAGTGAAAACCAAAGCGGGATTAACGTACCTAATGTCTCAAGGTTGGGCGCAGGCAAACTGCGAGAAATCGCATGGTCATTAGATGTTGGTTCAAAAATGCAGTAAAATAAACATATGGCACGCACGGCGCAGGACTTCGTTCCAATAGAGGAGATCCGAGACGGTGTTGTCATTTTAAAAAATGGCGAACTACGTTTGATCCTCATGGTTTCAACCATTAACTTTGACTTAAAAAACGAGGACGAGCAGACGGGCATCATTCTTCAGTACCAGAACATGCTTAACTCACTCGACTTTTCTACCCAAATTTACATTCAGTCACGAAAGTTCAACGTTGTACCATATATTGCCCTGCTCGAAGATCGCCTTAAAGAGCAAACTAACGACCTGTTAAAGATTCAGACTCGAGAGTATATAGACTTCATTAAGAACTTAACTGAAATGAACAACATTATGTCTAAACTGTTCTTTGTTGTTGTACCCTATACTCCTGGCGGCCTTAGTTCCGAGAGAAATAGCGTAGCGGGGTTTTTTGGAAAAAAGAAGGCGGCTGTAGCTGAAGACAAGCTCAGAGCATTTGAAGAAAACCGATCACAGTTGGAACAACGACGTGACGTTGTGATAGGGGGTTTGTCTAGGCTTGGGATTAAATCCCAGCAGTTAGGAACAGAGGAGCTTGTCGAACTCTTCTATAAGATCTTTAACCCCGGAGAGCAGGGTGCACCAGTCGTGCAAACCAGTTAGTAAGACAAAATGTTTGATTTCCTAAAAAATAAAAAGGGTTCGAAAGATGACATATCGTCAGTTCTCGCGCCAATATTACCTGAAGATATATACCAAAGTGGAGTGCTTGAGCTTCGCGACATTATTGCACCCTCGGCACTTAAAGTTTCGCCCAAAACCTTAAACTTGGGAGAGAAGCTAGCACGAACATTCTTTGTCATCTCTTATCCTCGATTCCTTTCGACTAGTTGGTTCACGCCAATAATAAACTTAGATAAAATTTTTGATATTTCAATTTTTATACACCCGATAGACTCCGAGCAAGCTCTTCGCGAACTTCAAAAAAAGGTAGCCGAGGTGCAAAGTCAAATCCACATGAGGGAAGAGAAGGGCTTGGTGCGCGACCCTAAGCTTGATACGGCTTATCAAGACATCGAGGTTTTGCGCGACCAACTTCAACAAGCCCAAGAACGTTTATTTGACGTCGGCCTTTACATCACAATTTATGGTGACACTGAAGATGAACTGGCGCGAAACGAAAAAGAGATAAAATCGCTCTTAGAATCACGACTTATTTATATTAAGCCGGCCCTCTTTCAACAGGATGAGGCTTACCACAGCGTACTACCGATAGCCGAAGACAAAATAGGCATACACTCGAAGCTTAACTCCCAACCACTTTCTAGCCTTTTCCCATTTACATCGTTCGACCTTACTTCTGACCGAGGAATCCTCTATGGTATCAATCGCCAAAACGCATCGCTCGTGCTTTTCGACAGGTTTAGTTTGGAAAACTATAACCTAGTGATCTTTGCAAAAGCCGGTTCTGGTAAATCCTTCTTATCAAAACTAGAGATTTTAAGAAGCCTCATCTTTGATACTGACGTTATAGTAATAGACCCTGAACGAGAGTACGAGTTCTTGGCTGAAGCTGTGGGCGGAAGGTACTTCAACATATCATTAACATCAGAGCACCATATTAATCCGTTCGACTTGCCAATTCCGGGCAAAGACGAGTCGCCAGCCGAGATTTTAAGGGGACAGATTATTGCGCTCATTGGCCTCTTCCGAATAATGTTGGGCGGACTAACACCAGAAGAAGATTCGATTCTCGATAATGCCATCAAAGAGACCTACGCCCTAAAAGATATAACCGCAGACTCGGACTTTTCTAAAATTGAATCGCCACTTTTGTCGGACCTTGAGTTGGTACTGGCGGGAATGGAGGGGGGAGAGAGTATGGCTCAAAAGCTTTACAAATTCACTAAAGGTTCGTGGTCGGGCTTCATTAATAAGCCAACAAATGTCGACATAAACAAAAAGTTCGTGGTCTTCTCGGTACGCGACATGGAAGATGATCTCAAACCCGTAGCCATGCACATCATTACCCATCACATTTGGAACGCAATCAGGAAAGAGTTGAGGAAAAGAATCCTAGTAATCGATGAAGCCTGGTGGATGATGAAGGAAGAAGACACCGCATCATTCCTTTTCGGCCTTGCCAAGCGCTGTCGCAAATACTATCTCGGGCTAACCACCATCACTCAAGACGTGGGCGACTTCCTTCGTTCACCTTACGGTCTGCCGATCATCACCAACTCTTCGCTTCAGATTTTACTTAAGCAGTCGCCGGCTTCAATTGATATAGTACAAAAAACTTTTAACTTAAGCGACGAAGAAAAGTTTCTGCTTCTCGAATCGGACGTAGGTGAGGGCATATTCTTTGCCGGCCTTAAACACGTCGCAATAAAAATTCGTGCATCTTATACCGAAGAGCAGATACTTAGATCCGACCCTGCTCAAGTGCTTGCTATCAGAAAAGCCAAAGAGGATTTAAAGAAAACTATCTAAGAACAGAGACCTCCGAGGATAGAGCACGTGGTGCTGATCATTAAGCTAATTACAAGCGCGTATATAGTTATAACCACTGCGTCTAAAGCTATAATCGTAGCCTTCTGCCACCCTGCGACAACTATCTTCACCTTGTCCAAGCCAATTTTATTTATGACTGTTAAAACTTCACCCACTCCTACGAAGTCCAGGATGAGTATGGTTATCTTATAGACGAGTTTAGGTGACACAAGTAAAAGGTTAAGTACGGGGAGCACCATAAGACCAGTAATACCAAATGTTATAAAACTACCAATAAAACCAATCACCGTTAAAATCATCCATATCAGCCACAAGAGTGACCCAATTTTTTCGCCAATTTTGAGTCGTTCGTCAACCATATCGGCCACCATTTTGCGTGGACCTCTAGTTGCCTTTTTAAGAGTTCGGCCATCTACCCTCTGGGGTGGAGAGTCGTTTTGGTTATTATTTCGGCGCAGAGTCCGCATGCCGGTTTGGCTACTAGGGTTGCTTACTGATTGTGGGGTGTCAGTAGGAGACATTTACCATCAATTTTATCACGCTTGGGTACAATTTTGTTGGTTATGAGGTTGCTTAGTCGTATAATTAGCTAGATGAAACGACTATTGGTTTTCTCCATAATTCTTAATTCATTCTTCTTAATTCAAGGTTTTGCGCATGCGCAAAACCTGCCCGACCCATCTTCAATGGGGACATTAAACGCCGCATCTTCACCAGAGTTCCCGGGGCCTAATTCGCAGGTACGCATAAGCCTATCAAGCTTTTCGACCGACCTAAACCGCGCGACTATAGGTTGGTACTCCAATGGCAAGTTAATCAAGCAGGCGGTAGGAATGGTTACGTTCGACTTCAAAACCGGCGCCATAGGTTCAAAAACTGAAATTTCTGCTGTAGTGAAGAAACAAGAAGGCGGAACGCTCACCAAAAATCTGACATTCCAGCCCGCAGAGATCGATCTACTATGGGCCTCAAATACAGTTGTACCACCACTATATAAAGGAAGGGCTCTAAAAAGCTCCGAGGCCCAAACGAAGGTAACTGCTGTAACAAACTTTGTTCAGGGCTCTAAACGAGTTCCAAACTCCGGCTTGGTTTTTGAGTGGGCTCTTAACAGCCAGCCTTTACTGAAACAGTCTGGGCCCGGCAAAAACAGTTTAGAATTTAGAGGTGCCACAGTTTTTGGGCGGGACATAGTGGAACTCACAGTATCTACGATAGATAAAAACATAATCTCTAAAAGAGTTGGCATTGCTCCGGTAGTCGAGCCCGAGATAGTTTTTTACCACGAGGCGGAGCTCGCAGGCACAGAGTTTCACAAAGCCCTTAGTGTAAACTCCGAATCAACTATTCCAGAGTTTATTATAAGAGCCGTGCCTTACTATGTGTCTCGTGAGGAGTATGAGAACGGCCAGATGAAACTAAATTGGGTCGTAAACGGCAAAGCGCTCCCCGACCAGAGAGAGGAAGGGAGGGACTTACTTGCACTCCAGAATGAGTCGGGTGGAAGATCTAAGGCGGTTGTAAATGTTTCCATTTCTAATCCAACACGAATGCTTCAGGAAGCAGTGGGATCAATAAGTTTAGTATTAAATGGAGGAGCCGGAAGTAGCTCGGGAAGTAACTTCTTTAACAACTGAACATGAAAAAAGCTTTTTACATCTTACTCTTGCTAACCGTAATCTCTTTTTCGGCTTTGCCACTGTATGCTCTTGACTTTAGTGGGCCCAACACCAGCAACTATACCCTTCTAGAGCCAATACCCGATACTCAAAATCAGGGAGGGGGAAAAGCACCAACTGCCGTACAGTATTTACAGCGAATTTACTACTTTGCGCTAATGTCGGCAGTCATACTTGCGATCCTTATGCTCGTCATTGCAGGAGCGGAGTACACAGCAGCGGGGGTCAGCCCTTCGGCCAAAGAAGACGCCAAGAAAAGAATCATGTACGCGCTTGGCGGCTTGTTACTTGCTCTTCTTTCTTGGCTCATCTTAAACACAATTAACCCCGACATCCTAAAGACTGACCTCGGGATATCCAAAATTAGCGGCTCTCCAGCGCCTAGTGGTAAAACTGGAGAAACAGGCGGGGGACCTCAAATACCTTACCAAACTCTTGTAGATCAAGAAGCTTACGCCAACGACCCACGCCCAGCATGTGAAAAAATCGCTGAGTACGCCGAAAGTGTCGTGGGTGAACTTGGCACGAGTTGTATCGCGGGCACCACTGGGGGAACCAACGCTTGTGCGGCAACAGTAAACATCATCGTAGCAACCGCCACTGGTGAAGAACTAGGTGGAGGACTCAGCACAACACAAATGTTAGCGGCAGCCGAACAAAACGAAAAGTTTGTGCTAGTGGGGATATTAGAAGAAGGAAGTGGCGGATTAGAGTTAAAGCCGGGGGATATTTTTCTGGCCCCTACAAACGTTGGCGAAAACGATCAGGGGCATGTAGGCATCATCTCTAATAGTGGCACTATAATTAATAACGCGAGTGCGCTTGCTTTAGTGCAAGAGCGAGAGTTTAGCACTTGGACTTGGCCCACAACGTATGTTTACAGATCCGCTGAGTGCGTAGCCTCATACAACCCCGAGGAAGGGGTCAACGGTGGACCAATATTAGTTCCAAGCTCATGAACAAAAAGTACTTAGCCATAATTGTAGGGATAATTTTACTTCTAGTTGTAGTAGCCGCTTTTGTTTTTGGCTCTAAAGACAAGCCGGCGGAAGAGGTAACCAACGGCAACGGGACTTTCCCAGAGGGTACAAATGTTCCCACTGAAGGCACTTCAAGTTTTGGCTTACCAACCGACTCGGGAGACTACGAAGCACTACCCAAAACTCCCGACGCTAAAGCTCGCTTTCACAAAATCACAGATGTACCAGTGGCAGGCTACTTAGTTTTGGGCTCAAGCGACGACCTTAACCTTCATCTTTTATATACAGAAAAGGAGACTGGTCATATATTTGACTACAAGTACCAAACTGCTATCGCAAATAGGCTAACTAACACAACAATCCCAAGAGTCCAAAACGTTTTGTGGACGAGTACAGGGGAGAGAGCCGTTTTTAGATACTTCGATGGTGACGAAAACAGCATAAAAACTTACTCTGCTAGGTTGGTAACTGAAGTGGCGACCGATACACAAGAAACCAGGCTCGAAGGACTATTTTTAGAAAATAATATCGACGAGGTTACTTTAATCTCCCCTCAAACAAAAAGTTCTATCTTTTATCTCAAGAAGGACGAATCGGGCGGAGAAATTGGGTACAAAGCCGATATTGCAACCGGCAAAACGTCGGCGATATTTAAATCAAGCTTCAACGAGTGGGCAACGCTTTGGCAAGGGAAATTGTACTTATACCCTAAACCGTCCGGCCTTTTGGAAGGGTTCCTATATATCTTAAACGAAAACGGGGCCGGTCTTTCTGACACCAGCCTAGAGAAAGTCGTGGGTAATAAATTGGGCCTCGCACCTTTGCCGAACAAGACAGGCTCTAAAATTCTTTTTTCAGAAACAAAAGAGAGCGTGCCGGCAGTAAGTTTATACGTAGCCAAAACCAAGATCATCTCCGCCCTACCCATAAAAACTTTTGCGGAGAAATGTGTGTGGTCAGAAAAGGAGAGCCAGATTTTTTATTGCGCCGTGCCACTTAGCTTCCCCGGAGCAGTTTATCCGGATGATTGGTACAAAGGCAAGGTTAGGCTTTCAGACGCCTTAATCTCTTACAATACTGAAACTGGCTTCTTCCAAATCCTGGCTGTTATGGAAAGAGATTTGGGGGAGTTCGTAGACGTTGAGGGTATGAGTTTAGCAAAAGATGACTCGATAATCTTCTTCAAAAACAAAACTGATCAGACTCTTTGGTCATTTAGCTTGTCAAAGCAATAAGCTTGTCGGCTTGCCGCTTAACTATATATTCATGAACAATCGTAAAGAGGTTGTTAACCGTCCAGTAAAGAGCGAGGGCGGCGGGGAAGGAGAGTGAGATAAATCCGATCACCAAAGGCATAACGTACTTCATATTAAACTGCATGCTTCTGGCAAAGTTCTCTGACAGTGACTCATTTTTACTTTTACTCTTGGGAACTGGAGGAATAGCCAGTTGCATCTGAACAAATTGAGTAACTGCCACAATGACGGCCAATATAATGCTTTTACTAGCTAAATCTATACCCAGAAAAGATGTAGCCACTAGTCCTGGTATCACAACAAATGAATACAGAATTGTAGGATCAAAGGGTAAGCCGTGTCTAAAAACTTTATATAGGGCAAGAAGGATCGGCAATTGTATTAGCATTAACAAAAAACCAGAGAAAGGATTAACCCCATGAGCCTTATAAAGGGCGAGGGTTTGCCGAGTTTGTTCTTCTTTGTTGTCCTTAAGTTTTGCCTGAATGTCTTTGACCTGTTCTTGAATGTCGCGCATCTTCCTCTGAGTCTTGGTGAACTTATGAGACAGGGGGAGTAGAATAAACTTAACCAAAAGCGTAAGAACAATTATGGCAATACCTAGTTGGCCACCAGAAACATGCGTTAGCCAAACCAAAACGTTGTATAAAGGTTCGTAAAAAAAGTTGTTAAATAAAAAACTCATTAGGGTTCAATTATTCTAACACGCCGAAGTATAGTTATTAGGTTGTCCTTGAGGTTGTTGAATGGGATGTCGAGGGCCGATTTTTTAAAGTAAAAGATTCCATGACAGTTGGGTAGTATTTTGTCCTTTATTGAATGTAATGCGTGTCGAGCACGTCTTTTAAGTAAGTTGCGATCTACTGCAAGCTTAATTTGGGCCTTACTTACAGCAAAACATATTCTTGAGGCGCCTTTTTTCTGCTTGACACTACAGCTAAACCTTAAAGTAAAGTCGGTGGTATGAAGTACCCCCATTGAATTTAGACTGTGAGGCGTTTGCGACCTTTTTGCCTCCTACGAGTAAGGACTTTTTTACCAGGAGTACTTGCTGTTCTTGCCAAAAAGCCATGTTTTCGTGCGCGTTTTTTCTTTTTAGGATTATATGTAAATGACATGGCGATTAGTGTATACTAATATCCACCTATTATCAACAATCGACGAGAGTTTGGTAAATTGGCTGTAAGAAACGATAATTGCTAAGTATAAAACAACTCGTATGCAGACTTTAAACAACGAAGAATTGTGGGTAGGAGCTCTCGCCGAGATAGAACTCGAGGTTTCTAAGGCAAATTTTCTTACTTGGTTTAAAAATACTGCCGTAGCTAAGTTTGATAGAGAGATCGTTTATATAAGTGTCCCAAATGCCTTTGTCCGCGACTGGCTCTACAATAAATATCATAAGTCTATTCTTAGGGCTTTACGTAAAAACCTCGAGTCAATAAGAAATATTGAGTACGTAATCACCCGTGATGGTCCTCGGACTGAAAAGAGGGACCGGCCCCAAATTCAGATGGCTCATAGTCAATTAGAGATCCAGGAGATTTACATAAATAAAGAGGACAACCTAAACCCTCGCTATACTTTCGACTCTTTTATCGTCGGATCATTTAATGAGTTAGCCCACGCCGCGGCACAAGCAGTAATAAAAAATCCTGGCATCAGTTACAACCCTCTTTTTATTTACGGAGGAACTGGTTTAGGAAAAACTCACCTAATCCAAGCAATAGGTAACTACTTTAAACGCTTGGATGCTAACAAAAAAGTTCATTACCTATCATCAGAGAAGTTTACTATTGAATGTGTTGACTCTATTAGAAACAACAAAGTTGGTCTATTTAAAGAGAAATATCGTAAGTACGACATCCTAATTATGGATGACGTACAGTTCCTCTCTGGTAAAGACAGAACTCAAGAAGAACTTTTTTATCTCTTTAACACTCTATATGAAAACAATAAGCAAATTGTCTTCTCGTCTGATAAAGCTCCTAAACACATCCCTGGCATCGAAGAGCGCCTTAAGTCACGCTTTGAAGGAGGGATGATGGCCGACATCTCTGTGCCAGAATATGAGGCCAGGCTTAGTATTTTGAGTGAAAAAATGAAAGTTAACGATATTCTTTTACCAGAAGAGGTGATTGAGTACATAGCCTCTGTAGTACAAAATAATATAAGAGAACTTGAGGGTGTGTTTAACTCTGTTGTTTGTCAAACTCAACTCAAGAAGCGCAACTTATCACTACCAGAAGTAAAGATTTTAATTAAGAATAGTATTAAACCACCCAAGAGTATCACCATCAACGATGTAATTAAAACAATTGCTAACTTCTATAATATAGAAGAGACGGAACTTTACGAAAAGACGCGTAAAAAGGAGGTGGTTAAACCACGCCAGGTAGTAATGTATATATTAAGAGAGGACTTCAACACCTCTTACCCATATATAGGGCAAAAATTAGGTGGGAGAGATCACACAACTGTTATACACGCGTATGAAAAAATTAAAAGAGATTTAGCTGTTGATAGTGTTTTGGCTCAAGAACTCGAACAAATTAAAATTTTACTCTATGGAGAATAGTGGGTAACTATGTGGAATAAACCACTTATTGGTGTGGAAAGGTGTGAAGAAGTTAAACACTTATACCCACAAATAATTCGAGAGTAAAAGTTATCAACAAACATTTCAGATCCTCAACAACCAAACTGTGGATGGCCAAACAAAAAATAACATTGATTTAATTAGAGATTTAGACTTTACCCACATATCAACACCCTTAATAGTAATAATAAGTATTTAAAGAACAATGAAAATAGAATGTGTAAAAGATAAGTTACAAAAAGCAATTTCTGGAACAGAAAGGATTACTGGCAAGCAACTTCCCCTACCAGTTTTAAACTCTATTGTAATATCAACTCAAGACAAATCTCTTGTATTAAGAGCTACTAATTTAGATGTGAGTATTGAGTACACAATTCCAGCCAAAATCGAAAAAAAGGGTACTGTAGCTGTTAATGGTAAACTACTACTAAATTTTATTTATAATTTACCCCCATCATCAACCTTATCTATGGAAGTTATTGGTAATAATCTCCATATAAATACAAAATATACTAATACAAGTATAAAAACAGTCTCTGTTGACGACTTTCCTAAATTCCAATATTTAAAAGAAGGAGATGGTGTTGAATCTTTTAAAATTCAGGCTAAAAATTTAGCTTCCGGCTTCAGAAATGTTTCTTTTTCAGCGGCTACAAATGATATTAAACCTGAGATCTCATCCATTTTTATTCATAGGAGAGGAAAGGAACTTGTTTTGGTTGCAACCGACTCGTTTCGTTTGGCTGAATTTGAAACTGAATCTAGAAAAGTTGAGTGGGGAAGCGAGGATTTATTTGGGGCTCTTGTTCCCCACAGAAATTCTGGGGAGATAATACGTATTTTTGAAGAAGATGAAGATGAGGCGATTGTTTGTGTATCTAAAAACCAACTATCAATAAAAACACCAACAATTTACCTACTTACGAGACTTATAGATGGTATTTTTCCTGATTTAAGTCAGGTGTTCCCTAAAAAATCAACAACCGAAGTGGTGATTTTGAAACAGGACTTATCCCAAGCGCTTAAGGTGGTTAGTGTTTTCGCTGATAAATTTAATCGTGTGGGACTAAAAGCTTTACCTAAGGAAAAAGTAATTGAACTATACTCTCGCAATCAGGAATCTGGTGAAAGTGTGGTGCGCCTAGACGCTACACTCGAGGGGGAAGACATAGATATTCAGTTTAATGCTAGGTACATCTTGGAAGCCTTCAGTTCTATTTTAGAAGATAGTATTACACTTTCATTTAATGGCAAGGAGCGCCCCTTAGTAGTTCATGGTTCTGGTAACCCTAGGTTTACATACTTAGTGATGCCCTTAAACACATAATGGCGTTCTCCCCACTCGGTGACTATTTATCGAAGTTTAAAAACTTAACTCTCCCCAACGAAACTATAAGGAAGATTACTCGAGAAACTATACTTGAGGTTTCTAAGGTTGACGTTCCATTTGATAAATTATCATTTCGAAACGGGGTGGTTTATTTAAATATTGTTGGTTTACCAAAAAACGAAATTTATCTTTACAAACTTAAAATCTTAGAAGAGGTAGAAAAAAAACTCAGTAAACGCACGGTTGTAGATATACGCTAATGCGTTTCTTGCTCCTCATCAACTGAAAGTCCAACTGGAGCCTCAATCGTTTCAAATACGGGAGCAATATTTACCAACTGTGCCCATGCTTTTACTGCGATCTCCCAGTTTGTAAACTGGGAATCATCGTCTGGATTTACTGGCGGTGGGCCTAAGGGGTCATTTTTGTCTACATAATAAAGAATGTTGTGTATGTCACCCTGATCCCAAACTCCTCGCAGTATCGGTTTGATATCTTGAGGAGTTGGAGGCGGTAGTGAGAATCTTTCCGTCGGCTCGTCTTTCAGAACCTGGTCGAGAAATCCTCTCCACATTGGAGTTACGATGTAGCCGGCCACCTTCTTCTCCATGGCAGTGTTGTCGTTGTTTCCTACCCAAGCACCCACGGCAATGTTGGGGGTGTAACCGATTATCCAAGCGTCTCTATAATCGTTTGTGGTACCGGTTTTGACCGCCACAGACCTGTTGTCGAAGCGCATGGGAGAGTTAGCTCCAAACATTGGTGCCCTAGCTTCGTTGTCTGAGAGAATGTCAGAGATTAGTCGAGCACTTTCTTGCGGTAGAGCTCTTTTTGGATCTGGCTTGAACTCCTCCAAAACTTTACCACTGGCATCTGTTATTTTAAGAATCGGAGTGGTTGGGTTTCTTATACCATCATTAGCGAAAACTCCATACGCACCTGTCATTTCAAGTAGTGTTACCTCGCCTCCCCCGAGTACCATTGTTAGACCGTAGCGATCTGGGTCTGTTAGTGTAGTTATGCCGAGGCTTTGTGCGGTAGTAATAGAGTCACGTACCCCAACTAAGTATAAAAGTTTTACGGCCGGTATATTGATTGATTGAGCGAGTGCGTTTCTTAGTGTCATGGGGCCTCGGAACTTAAGATCGAAATCTCTCGGCATGTAACAACTAGATTCGGGGTTGCCCCTAAGTGGTACACCAAATGCGTTACAGGTTGTAGAGAACTGCGTAAGTACATCAAACAGGATTGTGTCTCCAGTGTAGCCTTTGTTAAATGCTGTGACGTAAACGAAAGGTTTGAAGGCCGAGCCTGGTTGGCGGTGAGCCAAGGTCACGTTAAAGTTCCCGTCATTCTCTTGGTCAAAGTAGTTTCGTGATCCGACCATGACCAAAAGCTCGCCACTACCAGGGTCGATAGCAATCATGCCAGCGTTATGGGCGTTAAATTTTGTTACATTTTGTTCACCATAATCAGTTACAATCTCCTCAGCTGTCTGTTGCAGGTCCCAGTCTAGTGTAGTGGTTACCCTTAAGCCCAACTCGTCCAAAGAGTCGGCTCCATATTTTTGCTCCAAATACTCCTGAACGTACATTACAAAATGCGGGGCTTTGATGTTGCGCTCTTCGCGTGGCACGAAAGATACTTTTTCTGTTTGAGCTTGCATTCGCTCCTCTTCTGTCACGAATCCCAGCTCCTGCATTCTTTTTAGTACCAGATTTTTTCGGTTCTCAAGTTCCTCTTTGTGGTTGCCATTAGGAGAGTAGTAGGTTGGGGCCTGGGGAAGTGCGGAAAGGTAGGCTGCTTCGGCCAGCGTTACATCACTTGCTGATTTACCAAAGAATGATTGAGCCGCTTCTTCCACGCCGTAAATCGTGCCACCATAAGGAGATTCGTTTAAATAGATCTCTAAAATTTGATCTTTGGTAAGTATTCTTTCAAGCCTTAGAGATAAAACCAACTCCTTGAGTTTGCGCGAGAGTTTTTTCTCACCCGTAAGAAGGGCGTTCTTTACCACCTGTTGAGTAATAGTTGAACCCCCTTGGTTGTATCTACCAGAAATAATGTTTACAAAAGCAGCTCGTATAAAAGAGGTAGGTCTAAACCCGTGGTGTTCATAAAACTTCGAGTCTTCAATGGCAACAGTGGCGTTCTTTATGTGTCGTGACATGTCGGAAATTGGCACTACAGTTCTTTTTATGTTTTGACTTAGATTGTAAAGAAGAACCTTGCCGGTGCGGTCGTAGATTTTAGTTGACTGACTTACTAGGCGTTCATCAAACGCTTTGAAATCGGGCATTTTAAGCGAGGAGGCCCAAACCAAAAAGATACCGCCTCCAAAGAAGATAGCGGCCAGAGCCACAATTACAAGGAACTTAACTCTCTGCCAGGCCTTGCGACTTAGTTTTAGCCTGAATTCTGCCATTCGTTAATCGTACCATGCTAGTTTTGTCATCTCAATTTTGTCTTGGCTCCGTCTTTTTGATACAGTTAGTCCCATGAAAGTTATCACCGACGAAGCCAAAATTGACGAATTTCTAACTCGGGGGGTAGAGAATATTTTCCCCAACGCAGATTTTCTTCGCGCTCGTATGAAAGAGGGTAAGCCACTTACTATGTACTATGGTATAGACCCTACCGGTCCGACAATTCACCTTGGTCATGTAGTTCCTATTTTAAAACTTGCTGATTGGCAAAAGCTGGGCCACAAAGCCATTTTCTTAATTGGTGACTTTACCGCAATGACCGGAGATCCAACTGATAAGTTGGCCGTAAGAAAAAAACTTTCACGCGAGGAAGTTTTGGAAAATGCCCGTGACTACAAAAAACAAGCAAGCAGACTCATAGATTTTGATGGAGTAAACAAAGCAGAACTTAAATATAACTCAGATTGGCTTGCTAAAATGTCGTATAGGGAGGTATATGAACTCTCGGCTTTAGTAAGTTATCAACAAATGATTGAAAGGGCTATGTTCCAGGAACGTATCAAAAAGCAAAAACCTATATGGATGCATGAACTCATGTATCCAATGATGCAGGGGTACGACTCTGTTGCTATGGATGTTGACGGAGAGATTGGTGGGAACGACCAAACATTTAATATGCTCATGGGTCGTGACCTACTCAAACAGCTTAAAAACAAAGAAAAGTTTGTGATAGCCACGAAACTTCTTGTTGATTCTACTGGCAAAAAAATGGGTAAAACCGAAGGCAACATGCTCGAGCTTAGAGATACTCCCGAGAACATGTTTGGTAAGGTTATGAGCTGGAGCGATGAGATGATTGATGTTGGATTTAAATTGTGTACTCGAGTTTTGTTAGAAGACGTAGAAGAAATTCTAAAGACTAGCCCTCGGGACGCTAAGATCCGGCTGGCAAAAGAGGTGGTATCAATTTTGGTGGGAGAAAAAGAAGCAGAAGATGCAGAAAAATCTTGGGCGCAAACATTTCAAAAGGGGGAGCTTCCGGAAAATGTTCGAGAGGTGGTAGTAGAAAGGGGAAGAGAAATCAGAGAAGTGCTCACCCAAGAAGGCTTAGTGCAGTCGCGGTCAGACTTTCAGAGGTTGGTTAAAGAGGGGGCGGTAGAGTTTAATGGTGAAAAGGTTAAGGAGATCACCATTACGATAAACGAAAGCGGCACTATTAAAATAGGCAAACATCGATTCTTAAAAGTAGTTGTCACATAACAAAAAGGAAGGTCCGACCTTCCTTTTTTATTTCAAGGACACCAAGGCGGTAATTCCTAGGGCGATGGCGTCGTACTCATCGTCATATTTGGGTAGGTGATCTAAGGTTACTAAGCGCTTCACCATATCAGCCACCTGCGCCTTGGAAGCGGCACCCGAGCTTGTTACGGCGAGCTTTACTTCGGTTGGTGCGAACTCTACCACTTCGAGTGATTGGCTATAAGCAACTTGCATAAGAGCACCCCGAACCTCTGCTACTTGCATCGCAGTTTTTTGGTTTTTGTTAAAGAACAGTTTTTCCAAAACGCAGTAGTCGGGCTTCCACTCGGTGATTAGCTCCTTAAAATTATCAGTAAGTCCACCTAAACGGTTGCCAAAAGAGTCACTTTTTTCTGTAACCAAGCAAGACGAGAAGAGAAGTTTCTCTTTGCCGTTCTCTTTTTCCAAAACCGCAACTCCCATTCTGTCGTACCCAGGATCCACCGCAATGATTCTCATTGCTCCAATTTTACAGTTTTCAATTTTCAATTACCAATGGTAGATTATAGGTGGAGGGCATCACCAAGGAAGTAAGGCCATGTCGCACGTCTCGCCTCGTCACTGGGGAGTGGTTCGTCGGCCTGACGGTCAACTGCAACCGTCCCAGGTCCCAGTTCCTGGGTCCGAGGTCGTCAGCGAGTCCTTGACTCACCGAAGAGCCAAGCTTCTGGCTCAAGCGAGGGATCTTCCGTCGCCGCACCCGCCGCCGGATCAGGGTGGTTCGGGCAATCGCTGGATGTTCAACTGACAGGACCGCACGTGTCCCGACAAGGATACTTGCGGTCCCTCGCCCGCCTTGAACGCTAACGCGTTCGGGCGGGTTGTTCGTTAAACTGACTTTTTATTCAAGTATCAATTCGTCTACGATCGTGGAGTAATTGATACAGGACGTAGATGTAAAATTGAAAATTTCTAACTCGCGTTTGTGAAAACGTTTTCGATGTCGTTGTGTTCATCGAGTTCGTCGACAAGCACGCCCAGCTTCTCGCCATCTTCGTCGGAAAGGGGGATTGTGCTATTGGGAACCCATGAGATAGAACCTTCAACTTCTTTGTGTTCAAATGCCCAAGCGGCCGAGCCTGGGGTCCCCAGAGCGTAACCCCTTTTTGTAAAAATATGCTTGATCTCTTGGCTGGTGCGGTTGGGGTTATCAGTAATTCCTTCAACTATTAAAGCTACTCCTCCTGGGCCGTACCCTTCGTAGCGAACAGCCTCATACGCCTCACCACCAGTGCCAGCTCCTTTAGCAATAGCGCGTTCGATGTTCTCTTTCGGCATGTTTGATTTACGCGCTTTCTCTACCACAGCACGCACTCTTGGTGAGTTTGCGTCACCCTTGGCAGCTTTGGACTCAATGGCAATTGTTCGAGCAAGCATTGAAAAAACTTTGCTCTTTTTGGCATCTTCAGCCCCCTTTTTGTGTTTAATTTTTGACCACTTATTATGTCCCGACATATTTTTAAAATATTCCTTATTTATTCTAACAAAGTTTTTTGGTTTTCGATTGGGAAAGTAAATCCTAAGTGATCGTAAGCGCGGCGGGTAGCGACTCGGCCTCGCGACGTGCGCTCGAGCATGCCTATTTGGATAAGGTAAGGTTCATAAACGTCTTCGATTGTTCCTTCGTCGTCGTGAGTGGCAGTAGCAATAGTGTTAATGCCCACCGGGCCTCCACCAAACTTTTCAATTATTGTAGAAAGTATCTGTCGGTCACTCGCGGTTAGTCCAAGCTCATCTATCTCTAAAAGGTCGAGCGCTTTGCGGACGCTTTCGCGATCTAAATCTCTCTTAGATACTTGGGCAAAATCGCGCGCACGTTTCAGTAAGTGGTTTGCAATTCGTGGTGTTCTACGAGCGCGCTTGGCTATCTCTTTGGCCGCTTCCTCTTCGAGTTTAATTTGAAGAATCTTGGCAGAGCGTGTGACAATTTGTTCGAGCTCATCTTCGCTATAAAACTCGAGCTTAAAAGTTCCCCCTGAAAATCGTGATCGAAGTGGTGCGCTTATCATTCCGATTCTTGTGGTGGCCGCTACCAAAGTGAAAGCTGGTAGGTCGAGCTGAATCGTGCGAGCCGAAGGACCCTTGCCGATAATAATGTTTAGCTTGCCCGACTCCATGGCAGGGTAGAGAACTTCTTCGACCGCTTTTTGAAGTCGGTGAATCTCGTCTATAAATAGAACATCGTTGGGTTCAAGGTTCGTTAATATGGATGCAAGGTCTCCCACTCGCTCGATGGCTGGGCCAGAAGTGATCTTGAGTCCCGCCCCGATCTCACTTGATATCAAGTGAGCGATAGTAGTTTTGCCTAAACCGGGTGGCCCATAAAAAAGAAGGTGTTCCGGCGGGTGAGAACGCTCTTTTGCTGCTCTAAGAAGTATGCGCAAGTTTCCCTTCATACTCTCTTGGCCAATATACTCCTCCCAGACCCTAGGTCTTAGGGCGCTATCCAAAAATAGGGTGTCGCCAGAGTGGTCGTTTGGTTGTATTGTGGGATCGCTTGACATTACGAAAAGATTATGATAACATACTCCTAGTGCTATGTGTCTTATGACACGAGCACCTTTTTGTTCTAAACAAGTTTAGGCCATAAATCTCTAAGCAACCAAGCTCACGCTTCCACGGTTTTAGTAGAAGGACGTTTTGGTTCTCTCGCTAGTACGAGAGGTGACTGAAACTATCCTTATTAATAAAACTTAACTTTTGATCTCAGGTCGAAAGGGTTGCTTAGAGATTTATGGCCTAAAGTTTTATCTTTCTTTTTGTAGACTAACTTAAAACTTACTCTTCTTCAAGGGAAACTACTCGCAAGAGCTCTTCGAGCGAAGTGACTCCTTCTGTGACCTTGATTATTCCGTCTTGTGCCATCGTTAAGATTTTTTGGGCCTCGCTAGCGCGGGAAATGTCGTACTCACTTGGGTCTTTTATAACCGCTTCCTCAACTTTTTCATCCACCATTACTCCCTCGAACACTCCAATTCGGCCCTTGTAACCCTGATGACAAGCATCACACCCGACTGGTCGCCAAACCGCGCCTAAAGTCGGGGCTTTTATCTGGCGAGTGGAGATACTTAACAGAACCCTTTCTATTTTTTGTTTCTCTTCTGGGATTGGCACATCTTCCTTTCGGCATTTGAGGCACAACTTTCTTACAAGACGTTGGGCGAGTGCAATGTTCACCGCAGGGCCAATGACTTTGGGGTTAACCTCCAAGTCGATGAGTCGTGGGATAGCACCAGCCGCGTTGTTTGTGTGTAGGGTGGAGAAAACCAAGTGTCCCGTGAGCGCCGCGTCAACTGCGGTTTTGGCAGTTTCCGCATCTCTTATCTCGCCGACCATTATAATATCGGGGTCTTGGCGTAGGGCACTCTTTAGTCCTTCGCCGAAAGTGTAACCTTTCTTTTGGTCAGTCTGAGTTTGAGTGACCCCTTCGAGGTGATACTCTATCGGGTCTTCGATCGTTATGATCTTGATTCCTGGTTCGTTTACTTTTCTTAAAAAAGCGTAAAGTGTTGTGGTTTTACCTGAACCAGTTGGGCCCGTGGTCAAGATCATGCCGTTTGGCTTGGCGAGCTCCTTTCTTATTATTTCAAGTAAAAAGTTGTTCATGCCCAGGCCCTCGAGAGATACGGCAATTGTGTCGGGGTTTAAAATACGAAGAACGATCGATTCACCATACGCTCCAGGTATAACCGATGTACGAACCTCCATACTTTTGTCTTTAAGTTTTATCGAGAAGCGGCCGTCTTGGCGTGCGCTTTCGATATTGAGCTTAAGTGAAGAGACCAACTTGATTCTCGAAGCGATAAGTTTGAAAGTGTGAGAGTCTACATTGGTAACTTGTACCAAAACTCCGTCGAGGCGAAATCGTATTCGGACAGACTCTTCTTCGGGCTCAACGTGAATGTCTGAAGCTTCGAGCTTGAGTGCACCAGCCAAAATAATTTCGAGAATTATAGATATCGTGCTTCGTTCGGCGGTGTATTTTTTTACAAGTCCATCTATGTCACTCGCTTTTTGAATTTGATCGAAGAACAGCGCGAGTTGTTTGGCAGATATATCTATCTCTCCGGCCTTAGTTACAAATGAGGTCGAGATTTCAGGATAACGTTCCCAAGCTCGCGCGACCGAAGAAGGTGAGCCTATGTATATGACAACTTCTTCATAGCCAGATTTTTTTATGGTTTCAATAACCTCTTTTATTTTTGGGTGCTCGGGCGAAACAGCAACTACGTTTACTTTCTCGCCACTGAATGAAAACCCTGCGGCGTTGGCTTCGCGTGCTAAAACTTCAGGTACCAAGCGAAGTGCGTCGGTATTTATAGCCATTCGAGAGAGGTCTACATAATCTACCCCGTATTTGGCCGACAAAGCCTGGGCCAGATCTTCGGCCTCTTGGTCGCGAAGTTCGTCCAGGCGTGCCTCCTCTTTTTCGTCGCTAAACTGTACTGGCATGGCCATAGTTTAGCGCAGAAATGTCAGAAAAGAGAGGGAAAACTGTCTTTTCATAAAGAGCGGGCTACCATTGACAATAGCCCATAAAACTGTAGTTTCCATAGAAGGAAGCCTGGTGCAATTCTATCTAAAAGTGAGGACTTGGCTTTTTTGGGCGGATTTTAACCCCTAGACAACTAGGTTGTTCTATGGGGTTGACATTTATCTCGCTCTATGATAGAATTGTGCCAGCTAGATCCGTGGAGTGTATTGGACCCATTCTGGGCCCAGATGCTTCTCGGATCGCCTGTCCAAGGCCCTCCGGGCCAAACAGCCCTGAAAGGAGGGCTCATGAACAGGACGCTCACCGTCATCACTCTCGTTGTTCTCGCCGCCGCCCTCACGGGTTGCAGCAAGACGCCATGGAACACCAACAACGACAACACCCCCGCCAACTTCCAGTCGGCGGCCCAGCCGCTCGGCCTGGAAGGCACCAAGAAGGACGCCGCCGACTCGGCCCCGGCCCAGTACAGCCTCGTCGTCCGCAAGGACGGCCAGGAGGTAGTCGCAATCGAGACCTCCGACAAGGGGGCTTTCGAGGATGCGGCACGCAAGATCATCTGCGACAACTGCCCGCCCAAGGCGAAGGCCACCCCGGCCCACCACCACAAGGCGACGGCCACCGCACCCCGTCCTGCTCCAGCTCCGGTTGCCACCGCTCACGCGGAGGCCGAGGCTACGGCAACCACTCCGGTCGCCCAGCCAGTGGCGCCGGCCGCAGAGGTCCCGGAGACGCCATGCTATAGATGTATGGCGTGCACCGAGCGCACGGGGAAGGACGCCTGCTTCGGGTCTCTGAATCTGCTGCAGGCGCACATGGACGCCCACCACGTGCCTCCGGAGGCACGCCAGCTGCGGCGGCTTCAACCGCCACGGACGGCGTCCCCCATGGTCCGCCCCCAGGGCAGGTGTTGCCAGGTGGACACTCCGTGCGGTGACCATCGTCGCCAGCCGCCTCGCAAGTGGCGTGCCGGCTGGCCCAGCCGGGATGGTTGGTACATGGGACTGGACGCCAGGGCAGGTGTTCATTCGCGGGGTTGACCCGCGGGAGGGCCACCGTTTGCGAAGATCCCCTCAAGGATCGACGCGACGGTGGCCCCCACAAATCAGTTTTTATTCAAAAGAATGAAAGCTGATAAGTGGTAAAAACTACAAAATAATAAAATTATATGAATATCTTTATCAAGCAGATGTTTCAAAACAAAGTAGCGCAAAATAAAACGTTAATTATTGCTGTGGCTTTTGTCGCAATCGGAGTGGTCGGCTATATGCTCCCTGCGGCTAATGTTGCTTCGGCGCAGTACTATGACTATTATCCATCTGACTATGGTTATAGCGATACGTATTATGATACGTACGACTACTACCCTTCAGATTATGAATACACTAATACGTACTACGATACTTACGACTACTATCCGTCCGACTACGGTTACAGCGATACCTATTATGATACTTACGACTACTACCCATCTGATTACGGGTATAGTGATGACTACTATCCGTCAGACTATGGTTATGACAATTACGACTGTGTAAATTGTTATGGCGGCGGCGGATATACTCCTCCTAGCTACAATTACCCAACAGGCTGTGGTTCTTCATGCGGTAGCACATACCAACCGCCTGTTTACCAGCCTCCGGTTTATCAATATCCAACCTATACTTACCCAAGTAACACTAATATCATAAACAGTGGTAACAGTGATGATGACACAATCATAAACACAAACTACGACAACGATACGATAATTAACTCAAATGTAAATACCAATACAAATATTATTGGCAACACTACTGGTTACACTCCATGTACTACAAACTGCCCACCTCCTCCTTGTACAACCAATTGTTACCCTCAACCTACATATCCTCCAACAGTTGATCTAAGGGTAGACGACAACATCGTTGACGAAGGCGACTCCACAACTCTTCGCTGGACCTCAAACTACGCCAACTCATGTTACGCTTCTGGCGACTGGAGTGGTTCTAAGTCAACCAATAGCTCACAGTCAACTGGCTCGCTATTCTCGACTCGTTCTTACCACATCACATGTACTGGTCCCGGTGGTCAGGCGTCTGACTCTGTGACCGTTACTGTTCGTGATAATAACGACGATGATGATGATAATAATGATAGTAACGTGACAGTAACTATCCGCGCCGACGATACGCTCATCGATGAAGGTGACTCAACAATCCTTCGCTGGAACTCAACCAACGCTGATTATTGTCTTGCCTCACAGGATTGGAGTGGTACAAAAGATGAGGACGACTCTGAATCAACAGGCCGACTCTTCGAAGATCAGACATACAGAATTACCTGCTATAACGATAGTGATTCTGACAACGATTCAGTCACAGTTAGAGTTGAAGACATAAACATCAATCCCGGCCGCGTTACAACTACAGTTGTAACCGAGTTCCCAACAGGCGTTTCTCAAACCCAAGCAACTCTAAACGGCTTCATCCTAAACAGCCAGTCAATGGCAAGCACTGTTTGGTTCGAGTGGGGTACATCTGCAAACTTCCTTGGTTTCCAGACCCCTGAAACTTCGATTGGGAACATTGTTTCTTCCCCATTTGCTCGTTCAATAACTGGCCTTTCGGCTAACACCACTTACTTCTATCGCGCAGTCGCAAGGACTTCAGCTGGTACAGTTCGTGGCGCAATACTCTCATTCTCAACACCTACTGGTCAGGTTGCCGGAGACGTATTTGTTCCCTTTGTTCCTTCAACTGGCACAGCTTCAGTATCGGTAACCAAGAAGGTAGAGAACATCTCAACACCTAACGGTAGTTCTGACCGAGTAAGTGCTTGGGCAGGCAACCAACTACGATTCACAATTGTGGTTGAAAACACCGGTTCTCGTACACTTACAAACCTTAAAGTTACCGACGAACTCCCAACCTACATCGAATACGTTCGTGGTGGTACCCTTGGTTCTGACGGTCGCGCCGTAACATGGACGATCGACAGGCTAACCGCAGGTGAGACACGTACGCTTACCCTCGACACAACTATGAGCGCATGCTCAACCGGAGCAGCAATCGAAAACCATGCCAAAGTCTCTGGTTCACAAATCAGCACAGTAACCTCAAACGCAGCCACAATTCTTCTAAACCAAGGAGATCTTGAGATGACTATCCGCACCGACAAAGAGTTCGTACAAAGAGGTGACGAAGTAAACTATACAGTTACTCTCACAAACAACTCTACTGCCAACTTAACTGGTGGCCAAGTTCGAGTAGCTCTTCCCAACTCTCTTACATTCCAGAGCGCAGATAACGCATACACCGAAGGTTCTAACGTCTTTACCTTCAACATTGATTCTATCGCAGCTGGTGCCACCAAAGAGATTCACTTCGTAGTAGAAGTGAATCGACAGGCACGAAGCGGTGAGTCAATCAACTTGAGTGCTGTCGCCACCTTCGGTAACACAACCGTAAGTGCCAACAAAACTATTACAGTCGGTGCTGGTAACGGCGCCGCCGGAGTGGGCTTTGCGGGGTTCTTCCCCGGCTCTCTCGTTGGATGGTTACTAATCATTATCCTCCTTGTAGTCCTAGCACTTTTGGTTCGCAAAGCATTCTTCAGCCACGAAAAAGAACAAGAAGCAAACTAAGGCGAAACTAAAGGTTCAACCTTAAGAGTTCAAAAAGGTTGAACCTTGGTGTAAGCTAACGGGGTGATAGTTACAACCAAAAGTCTCGAAGAAACACACAAGCTGTCTAAGCAGTTTATCGACAAAGCCCTGCTCGCCATGCGCGACGGGGCATTTGTCGTTCTTCTGAAAGGCGACTTAGGAAGTGGTAAGACTAGCTTTGTACAGGGGGTTGCCCGCGCGTTTGGTATTACCGAACACGTTACCAGCCCAACGTTTGTAATTCTTAAAAACTACAAGACTCTTTCAAGGCTAGACCTTAAGAATTCCAAAGGTCTGGCCTTTGAGAATCTAGTGCACGTGGATGCGTACCGGTTGGAGAGTGAAAAAGATCTAAAGATTTTGGGTTGGGAAGAGTTAGTTAAGAGTCCACAGAATATAGTTCTTGTTGAGTGGCCCGAAAAAGCAGAACTTACCGACTACCCAACCATCAACTTTACATTTATAGATGAAACCACTCGCCAAATAGAACTGCCCTAATCCTGCTATAATCTCTATTATGAGGTTAGTTATCTTGGATGCACACGCGATCATTCATCGGGCTTATCACGCCCTACCTGACTTTAGGTCTGCTTCGGGGGAACCGACAGGTGGGCTCTATGGGCTTGTAAGCATGCTCCTACGCCTCATAAAAGACCTAAAGCCAGACTACATTGTGGCTTGTTACGACAGGCCAGAAGAGACATTCCGAAAAGAAGCCTATAGTGCCTACAAAGCGCAAAGAGTAAAGGCCGATGATGACCTGATCGCTCAAATCGAGAGGGCAAGAGACGTGTTTAAGGCACTCGCCATCCCCATTTATGACAAGGCAGGCTTTGAAGCCGACGACTGCATCGGCACAATTGTAGAACAGGTGAAGAAAGACAAAAGGCTCGAAGTGATCATTGCCACCGGCGACATGGATACTCTGCAGTTAGTTTCAGGAAAACGAGTAAAAGTTTTTACTCTTCGTAAAGGCATAACCGACACAGTTACCTACGACGAAAAGGGGGTGGTTGAAAGGTTTGGTTTCCCTGTAAAGCTATTACCTGACTATAAAGGTCTTCGGGGTGATCCGTCCGACAACATACCCGGGATTCCCGGTATTGGCGAAAAGAGTGCCACGGAACTGATTCAAAAGTTTGGCTCTATTGAAGATATTTACAAGGAGCTGAAAAAGGATTCGTCTGTTTTTGAAAAGAGGGGTATAAAAAAAAGAGTCATTGAACTTCTTCGCGAGCACGAGGAAGAGGCACTTTTCTCAAAAGAACTCTCAACGATTAGGAAAGATGTGCCAATCGAGTTTGCTCTAAGGTCTCTCTGGAAGGAGAGTTTCAAGGCGGAGGAGGCCGATGCACTCTTTATGGAGCTTGGTTTTAAGGCTTTAAGGGCCAGGCTTGCTGGTTTTACCGATCAATTAGCTCCTCAAGCTTCTTTACTACCGGCGCCGACAAGCTCTTTAAGCGAAGAAGAACTTGAGGAAACGAAGGTTGCTCTTTGGTTACTAGACTCCAATCATACTAATCCGAGCGTCGAAGATATTCTTGCTCACGCAAACACTAGAGATCTAAAAGAGGCGAGAGAGAAAGTTCTTAGTCAAATAAAGAAAGATGACCTGACGGAAGTTTTTGAAAAAATTGAGATTCCGCTCCTTCCCATTCTGAAACGAGCATCACAGCATGGTATCTTGGTAGATAAAACTTTTTTTGAAAAGTTGGCTAAGGAGTACCATGCGGAACTTTCTAAAATAGAGTCGCGTATATGGAAGCTTGCGGGCAAGGAGTTCAACATCAACTCTCCCAAGCAACTCGGGGAGATAATTTTTAACACTCTCGCGATCAAGGGCAAGATTAAGAAAACTAAAACAGGTAACTTCTCCACCAAGGCAGGAGAGTTAGAGAAACTTTCAGGGTTCCATCCGATTATTGATGAGATACTTAATCACCGGGAGTATCAAAAACTCCTCTCTACTTATATTGACGCTATCCCAAAACTTCTTGACGAAAAGTCGAGGCTTCACACTACCTTCGTTCAAACTGGTACTACAACCGGCAGAATCTCATCTCAAAATCCAAATCTTCAAAACATTCCTATAAAAACTGAACTTGGCAGGAAGATAAGAACCGGTTTTGTGGCAAGCCCTGGCTTTAAGCTCTTGGCACTCGACTACTCACAGATAGATCTAAGAGTAGCGGCGCACCTATCGGGCGACTTGAAATTAATTTCTCTGTTTAAATCTGGAGAAGATATTCATACGGTCGTAGCTTCAGAAGTTTTTGGTGTTAGCCCCAAAGATGTGGACCGTGAGTTGCGTAGGCGAGCTAAGGTTATTAACTTTGGGATTATATACGGCATGGGGGCAAATGCACTTCGTTCTAATTTGGGTTCTACTCGTGAAGAGGCCGAGGAGTATTTAGAAAAATATTTTAAAACTTTCCCAGAGCTTGCTCAGTACCTGGAAGATATTAAGAAAAAAGCTCGTAAAGATGGTTTTACTTTGACGCATTTTGGAAGACGTCGCTACTTTTCTATGATAAAGTCGCCCTTGCCTTATATCCGCGCTGGTGCCGAAAGGATGGCTATGAACGCTCCTATTCAGGGCACAACGGCTGATATAATTAAGCTTGCTATGGTTAGGGCCGACAAAAGTCTCCAAAGAGCTGGTTTGGCAGATAAGGTGATACCATTGCTTCAGGTTCATGATGAGCTAGTTTACGAAGTAGAAGAAGGAGCGCTAAGTAAGGCCGCGGAACTTATAAAAGGAGAGATGGAAGGAGCCTTCATCAGTAAGATCCCCTTTACTGTAAACGTCAAGATAGGTGATAATTGGGGAGAGCTTTAAACAATAAAAACATAATAAATAAAAATATGAGTAACAGATCCATCGTTATTATTATCATCGTTGTCATACTTATTGCCTTGGGTATTTTATGGTTGGCGCCTTTTAGTAATCCGAGTGAAGAGCAAAACGATAACGCAAACGAAGAAAATGCGCCCGAAGTTGTGCGAGCCAATCACTTTTTTAAAGACGGTACTCACACCCTAGAGGGTACGATTACCCTGCCAACTCCATGCTATACACTCGAGACTAACGTAGACGTGAGTGCCGAGGCCATTACATCAGTAATTAACTTCGTAGCTACAGCAGGAAGTGGAGTTTGTACTCAAGTGATTGCTGAAAAGATCTTCAGCGTGAGCTTCGAGGCTGATGAGAATACTGACATTACGGCTCGCTATAACGGTAAGCCAATTAGATTCGACATTATCGAAGGAACAGAAGGCGGTATCGAGAAGCTATAGATGCTCCATTTCCTCTACGGCGAAGACCAAGAGGCGGCTCGGAAGAAGCTTAAGCCGAGTGACTTCTCTTTCGACTCGCTAAACTGGGATCCGGTTAAGTTTGAAGAGCTCATCTATGGTCGCGACCTTTTTGGGGCCAAGCAAAATGTTTTTCTGAATAAAGTTTTTGAGCTTCCAGAAGCCAAGGATTTTATTTTAGATAATCTAGAACAAATTGCTGGATCGGCCAATATCTTCACTTTTCTGGAAGTTACGCTGAACAAAACTGAACTATCAAAGGTTCAAAAGCACGCGGAAGAAGTCTTGGAATTTCCACTTCCCGCCAAAGGCGGGTCCGCCTCTGGCGGAAAAGATAACTTTAATGTTTTTGGAGTGACCGACGCCCTGGGAGAGCGAGATCGCAAGAAACTGTGGGTTTTGCTGCAAAAGGCATACCTCGCCGGTTTGGAAGGCGAGCAGATATTTTGGAGCCTGGCATGGGTAGTGAAATCAATTTCTATCGCTCAAAACTCTAAGTCAGTCCAAGAGTCAGGCCTTAAGCCATTCGTTTACCAAAAGTGCTCTAGGTTCGGCCGCAACTATACACCAAAAGAAGTCGCCAACTTATATGGCGACTTCTCTCGTATTTATCATGAATGCCGTAGGGGCAAGGACGAGTTTGACCTCGCCCTCGAGCGCTTGGCTCTCACGATCTAAGCAGCTTTCTCTTCTAGCTCCAAAATTTCGTTCTCTAGTTTGGCTATTGCTTCTTCGAATTTTTGCCGAACAACTTCGTCGTCCGAGCCATACTTTTTCTGCATCAGGCGTAGAGTTTCTATGTCTCCCCTTATCTCCTCTGTTTTTTCTTTTGCGTCTTCTTCCCCATCCTCAAGCGTGTCACCAAAACTTCCTTCAACCAAGTCTCCACCCTCCGGCTCTCTTTCAATGTCATTGCTCATATCTTTAATTTAATTTCTAACAGCCTTAATCTATCATATAAAATTCAAATAGACACAGTGCTAAAATATGTTACTATTTCTGGGTATTTTGCGCCCGTACCTGCCCGACTGACGTCCCTGCCAGAATGACTCTGTCAGGCTGGGTTCAGGCGGGGCTCAGTTTAAGCGGCTCTATGTACACAGTTTATGTTTTAAGAGATAGTATGGGGAGATTGTATAAGGGGCTAACCAATAACCTGCAACGTAGGTTGCAAGAACATAGAAGTGGTCAGACAAAGAGCACTAGTCATATGGGTGATCTGCGGGTTGTCTACACAGAAGAGTTCAAAGAGTTTGCGGTTGCCCGAAGTCGTGAGGTATATTTAAAAACTGCGGCAGGAAGAAGGTTCCTAAAGCAAGTCATGCGCCCGTAGCTCAGTCGGTAGAGCAGCTCCCTTTTAAGGAGACGGTCGTTGGTTCAATTCCAACCGGGCGCACAAATTGGGTTTTCCCTACAGTTAGCATTTTAGAGAAGGAGAAAGTGTAGTAAAATTTATATATGCATTCGAAAGGTAAGTACGGGACGACAATTTTTACTATCGCGCTCCTTTTGATTTTGACGGCTGTTTTTTATAGAGTGCCGGCACTGCTTGAGCCCGACAAAGTTTTCCTCACGATCTCAACGTTCCTCTTTACGATATTCACGGGGTTTTTCATTCAACGACAGGGGGCGCGCTACAGCAAGCTCCGCGAGACGGTTGCGGCTTTAGACGGCAAGTACAGCAACATCTATCGTGTTTCTGGCCACATTACTGCCAAACTCCAAATGGATATTGGAGAGATTATAATTGCCTACTACCAAAAAATTCTGCAAACCGAGCAGTGGGACTATCACTTTACTCACAAATCGAGCACTATAACTTCTATTCATCACTTACTCGATCGTGATGCCAGTGACGAAAAGCTCTCCAACATAAAAAACCAGTCTCTCGGGGCCATAATAAAGTGTTTGGGTGACGCTCAAGACCTCCGCAAGCAGATGGTGGCTCTGCGGGAAGAGAGGATTCCTCACTTCCAGTGGGTGCTGATCTACTTCTTTATGATAATTCTACTGGCCACAGTTGCTTCACTTGGGTCTTACGAGATGGTTTTCCCAGCAGTACTCAAGGCGGCATTTATCGTTTCGGTTGTTTCTGTGATCATTATCCTCCACAAACTCGACAACTTGAGTATGTTTGAGGGAGTAATTGGCGAACACTCTGCTAAGGACGTAATCGGTATTATCCGAGGCGACAAATAATGTCGGTTTTTCTCATTCTTTATAATATCCGTTCGGCCGAGAATGTCGGGGCGATTTTTAGAACAGCTGATGCTGTAGGCATAAACAAAATCTACCTAGTTGGGTATACACCCGCGCCTAAGGATCGGTTTGGTCGCCTACGCCAAGACATCGCCAAAGCAGCATTGGGTGCCGAAAAAACAGTTTCGTGGGAGCAAGTTAATGAGCCTCAACTTAGCAACCTGGTTGCTAAATTAAAAGCTGAAGGGGTTGAGGTAGTTGCTCTAGAGCAGTCGGAAGACTCGCTAGATTATAAAGAGTACAAACCAAAGACCGATTTCGCTCTCGTTATGGGCAACGAAGTAGGTGGTGTGCCGGTCGAGGTTTTAAACCAGTGCGATAAGGTTATCGAAATTCCAATGCGTGGTAGCAAGGAGTCTTTAAATGTTTCTGTCGCAGTAGGAGTGGCGCTCTATAGACTTTTAGATAGAGATTAGGTATGATATAGGTATGCGTTGTTTCTACCATCCTGATGATGAGGCGGTTGGCGTTTGTTCTGTGTGCGGCAAAGCGCTCTGTCGACGTTCTGCGGCAGATATTGAATGGGGACTCGCGTGTAAGGAGGGGGACTGTGCCAACATTATGAAGTTTCGCAGGGGGGAACGCGTTGGGAATTTTAAAGAAACAATGGAAGTCCTTAAAAACGCAGATCCTCGGAAATATCAGAAAATGAAAGCCAAACTCTGGGTGTTTAAGTTTTACTTGGTTATCCTCGGTCTTGTTGTGCTCGGTATTATTGTTTATATGATAAAACTTTACTATTCATAATAAAAAAACATGTGGTACCTACTTATTTTTGTTGTTCTTGTTGTAATCGTTACACTTTCGTTTCTTCGCCAGGTCAACCAATATGAACGTGGCGTCATTCTTACTATGGGTCGTTTCAGCGGCATGAAAAACCCTGGCTGGCGTCTTATCATCCCCGTATTCCAACGAATGACGAAAATAGACATTCGTCTCAAGGCAGTTAACGTTCCCGACCAGCGTGCAATCACCAAAGACAACATTTCGGTTAGCGTAAACGCTGTAATCTACTACAAAGTAAAAGATGCTTCGCAGGCTGTTCTTGAGGTTGAGGATTTTCAGTATGCTGTTTCCCAAATGGCCCAGACTACAATGAGAAATGTAGTAGGCCAAGTAGAGCTCGACGAGCTTCTTTCGAACCGTGAGAGCATATCAGAGAAGATAAAGAGCATTATTGATGGCGCCACCGTGTCGTGGGGAGTAACAGTACAGGATGTTGAACTCAAAGACATTGATCTTCCGACCGAGATGGAACGCACCATCGCTAAACAGGCTGAAGCGGAGCGTGAACGTCGCGCCGTAATCATTCAGTCCGAAGGCGAGGTGATTGCGGCCGCCAACATGGCAAAAGCCGCGGAAATTTTAAGTACGGCTCCGGGCGCACTTCACCTCCGTACGCTCCAGTCCATTAACGACGTGAGCTCCGATGCGTCGAACACTATCATCTTCACTATTCCACTAGAAATACTCCGTGCGTTTGAAAAGAAGGTCTAATTACTGGAGTTTAAACTCTTGATATCAAGTAGTTTGCCACTCTGGTCAAAAAGTTTGATCGTGTCGTTCTCTTCCCAAACTTCACTTTTACTATTTAAATAAAGTCGCCAGACGGGTAGATAAAAGTCTGGATCATTCTTGTGAACTTCAGTGCAGGCGTTGTAGTGAACGTAAGATCTTATAATTGCCTGGCAAGATGGAGCTATAGGTTCAGGGAAGTCGTAAAGTTTAGTTTCGCAGGCGGGAAGAGACCTCACGTACTGTTCACACTCTGGCAATAAACCAACTTCATGCCTAGCGATAGTGTCTCCTTGCGTCGGGCAACTATTTTCGAGGGCCGGATAGTAGTTTTGGAATTGGCCTAGATAGCCGGTGCACTTATTTTCTTGGAAGGAGACTCCAATTGGGGACTTACCTGTAGAAAGGACAACCAAGTTTTCTCCTTCTATTTTTATCTCACTAGTTTCGTTTACGGCTCCTTGGGCGGGCAGGTGGGCGGCTTTGGGGAACTCTATTTTTAAGCCCGCGTCATTTTCTAGATAAAAGTTTGAAAGTATTGCTGGGGTATTACTTATGGGGTTAAACTCTAGGACTATGTACTCGCGGCCTGGGTCTGTCTCGCTCGCATGGCTAATATCTATAAGCTTGGCGCCATCTCCTATGTTTCTCAAACTAAAAAATACTACTAGCCCTGAAAGTAGCATTATTGCAATGATAACTAAAATGTATTTTGTAAGTCTCCTCACTTGAATTGGTGGGTAGGGCAGAAGTGTGCGCTTCTACCACCCACAATTTTGCGCTCTATTGTCCCTCCATCATTTTTAGCACACTTTTCGCCTTTCTTTTGGTACACACTGTGATGATTTTGGAACTTTCCTCGATTACCATGAATATCTCGGTAGTCAGAAAGTGAGTCACCATTAAACCTTATTCCTTTTTGTAAAACTTGGCGCATACTTTTATAAAGCAAGGCAACTTTTGATTGGGAGATTTCTCCCGCCTTTGCTTCTGGGTGAATTCCGGCAAGCCACAGCATCTCGTCAGAGTAAATATTGCCAATCCCGGCGACTACCTCTTGGTTCATTAGCACTTGTTTAATCTTGCCGCGGGACTTCTTTCCCAATAGTTTCGCAAACCCAGGTCTAGTTACCGAGAGGGCATCTGGTCCTATGCTCTTCAGGTCTTTACAGGTTTTTACCTCGCCTTTCTCAAGTAGTTTAATTTTGCCAAACTTTCTGGCATCAGAGAAGGCTAAATGTTTGCCGCCCGATAGCGTAAAAACCAAATGAATAAAGCGGTTATAGGGATCGTCAAGTAATGGGCCGCTCTCGGATGCCGCAAATTTTCCCTTGCGCAGCTTGTACTTTCCGTAGAGTAAATGCCCCGTCATTTTCATATGTATCAAAATAGTCTGCCCACTACTTAAGTTCACCAAAATGTTTTTGCCGCACCTCACCGCGCCCACAATTTTTTTGTTGCGAACTCCCTTTTTAAACTTGGGGAATGAGGGTGTTTTTACTGATTTTGGCCAGTCACTCCACACATCTAAAATAGTTTTACCTTTGACCGTCTCGTTTAATCCATTAACGGTTGTTGTTACTTCGGGAAGTTCAGGCATTATGCCTATTGTATCGTGCCGGCAATCACTGTCACAAGGTTTTTTTCGTTGAGAGAGTTTTTTATAACTTCGTTTGTTGTCTTAAGAGAGATATTTTTTATTACTTCAGGGTAAAGGTCTATAAACTCTTTAGGTCGGCCATGCTCCACGTTGCTTATAAGAATTCTTGCAATCCCTCTGGTTGTTGAAAGAGCGACTTTATAACCACCAATCAGAGTCTGCTTCTTTTCGTTTAGCTCCTTTTGCGTTACGCCCGCCTTTATAAAGCGAATCATCTCTTTGCGAAGCGCTTGTACCCCTCGCTCTAAAAGTTCGGGTGCGAATGTTGCGGAGGCGTACCAGTAACCAGGGGTGTCGTTGCCAGTGCCAGAAAGTTGTGAATAGACGCCATAGGTCAGTCCCTGTTTATCTCGCACCTCTTGTATCAGGCGCGCAGTAAAACCACCTCCCAAAATAGCGTTTGCCAGAAGGAAAGGATAAAACTCATCTCCTTTATCGCCAAACGGTAGAGTCATACCAACTGCTACATCGGTACTAGTTTTATCAGGCATCTCGATACGAACCTCTTTTTGAGTTGGGATTTTACTCTTCTCTCCATTCGTAATTTTGAACTCTGTTTTACTTAAACCAGCAAAGTTTTTCTGCACTATCACAAGAGTGGTTGCTTCCTGCAAATCTCCGGCGACTACAATATTGAAGTTGTCAGTCCCTAACTTTTTGTGAAAACTTGTCAGATCTTCCACCGTCGTTTTTTCTATAAGCGCTATTTGCTCCTCTGAATTTATAGAGTAGTTGGGATGATCTGGGTTAAACATTGCCCGTGCCAAAGCTTCTGTTGCCCTTACTCTTGTGTCGGTGTTTCTCTCTTTTGCGTCTCCTATCATTCTATTTTTGATAACCTCAAGTTCGCTTGTGGGGAAGGTAGGGAAGCGAAGCATCTCTGCAATTAGTTCTATTGTAAGACCCAAGTCTTCCGATAGACATCGGGCGGAGAAGTGAAGGAAGAAACGTGACACACTCCAATCTATAGAAATTCCTCGGTCTTCTAAAAGATTGTGCAACTCAGTCTTTTCACGTTTTTTTGTTCCTTGGTCAAGCATTTCGGCTACAATTTCAGGGAGCATCCAATTCTTATTGGTTCCGTGATGACTTCCGCCGAGGAGGCTACCTTCTACGGTAACGATACGCTTCGCCCCTGTTTTTAGTGAGAAAAGTTTTAAGCCAGGAGTGATCTCACTCTCAACTATTCGGGACGATATAGAAGTTTTTAGCTCTTTTTTCATGCTTGGTTTTTGTGAATGAAGTACCCGGTCGTCATTTGTTCGGGAACAAAATATTGCTTAACTATTCTTTGTAACTCTTCGGGTTTTACTTTTTCGACCTTGTTCATGAATGTGGCAAAAAACGCCCAGTCTCCTAGGGCGATAGCCTCGTTTATGTAGCTTGCCAGAGCGTACGATCCATCGCGCGAAAAGGCGATCTCTGCCTCTAAGAGCTTCTTGGCTCGTCCAACGGCTTCGCTCGAAACCGAGCCCTTTAACCCTTCCAGGGTCTCCATGACTACGTTTTCAACCTCCTTGTGTTCTACTCCTGGGGCTAGGCTTGCGTAGACGATGAAGAGCCCTGGGTCACGAGTGGGGAAGGCTGTGGCCTGTATGCTTGTAGCCAAGCCTTTATCTATGAGTTTTCTGTACAACAGTGAACTTTTCCCTGAAGTAAGGAGAGACGAAAGTACTTGAAGGGCGTGAGTGTCTGGGTGCAGGGCTTGCGGTATCTTCCATGCAACCCCTACAGTGTCGGGTTCGATTGATCTAGATACTACCACATGGCGAGGCCCCGACTGCGCTGGCTCTACCGTATGAACATCAGGGATATTTTTTGCTCTTTGGTGCAAGCTAAAGTACTTCTTAATCCAAGAGAGCGCCTTTTTGGTGTCGAAGTCGCCGATAAGAGTTACTGTGGCGTTGTTAGGGTGATAAAAAGTGTTGTAAAACTTTTTTAACTGCTCTACGTTTGCGTTTTCGATGTCACTTCGCCAACCGATAGTGGAGTGATGATACGGGTGAGCTAGGTACGCAGTGGCCCATATTTCAGTATCAAGTAAGTTTGTCGGGTCGTTCTCTGCTCGTTCGAATTCGTTTCGCACCACGGTCATCTCTTTGGCCAAATCTTTCGCAGTAAAAGTCGCGTTCCTCATGCGGTCCGCTTCTATCTGTATCGAAAGTTCCAGATATTCGATCGGTACGGTTTCGTAGTAGTTCGTACGGTCCAGCCACGTGGTTGCGTTAAGTCGCGCTCCCAAGTTCTCGAGCGACCAGATGTTGTTCTTGGTTTTAGAGTTAAACTTTTTGGAACCCTTGAAAAGTAGGTGCTCAAGTATGTGGGTTGAGCCTGTGTGCCCAACGGCTTCGTTCCTAGACCCTACCCGATAGGTGACCATAAAGGTGGCCGTAGGCGAAGAATGGTCCTCCATCAGGAGAACCTGCAGATCGTTCTTCAGGAGCTTATACTCCCTAATACCGCCTATTTCCTTAACGAATTTAAACCCTGAAATTGATTTTGACATTGCGCATTCGATACTATCAGAAACCAGTGGTTTTATCGAGATGGGATATCTTTCTGGCGAATAAGAGATAACTTACTATACTTAACCAATGGTAGTCCGAGTACTTAAAGACTTTGGCATAAAATTTGTTGATATCGTTGCCGGCGTTGTTTTGGGTCTAGGTTTTTCGTGGTGGCCTAATTTACACGAGTCGTGGCAGTATATTGCGTTTGTGTTTGTATACTTAAATTTGATTGACTACTGGATAGACTACGCTCCTACACTTAGAAAGTTCCCACTTAAACGTGAAGTTGATGTCGTCATTCACACGCTCATTATGTTTGGTATGTTTGCGTTGGTTTACACCACCCAACTCACCACAGCACACTTTATGGGAGCCTTTATTTTATTTAGGGTTGCAGATCTAATGTGGCTCTTGCGCATAAAGCGTGAGTATCGGCCCGGCACTTCAGACTCCAAGTTTATACATGCCTGGATAAGCTGTGGCATGGTTGAGCTTGTATTTTCTATTGTTATATTGATAACTTCTCTTACGACTTCAGCTTTCAGTCCTCTGGGGCTACTAATAGTGTTTATTTTTCTACGTTTACTTTCTCGCTTGTATGCGAGCTGGGCATACAAAAGCACCTACTTTTCCTAGCATTTGTCCCACTTGTTATTTTAAGGCGACCGCTTTAAAATAACCCAATAATATATGAAGAAGCAGAAAAGAAGGTCAGTTAAGAAGCTGGGGTCATTACAGAAGAAAGTCCTCCTTTTGCTTCTGGGTGGAGTACTACTGGGTATGCAACGAAACTCCAGAAGTTACTTTAAGGTTATTAAGGGAGTTAAAGAAGCCTGGAAAGACATAGATAAAAGGAGTTTGGATAATGCGATAAAAGAACTTTATGAGTCAAAACTAGTTTCTGCTAAAGAAAATAAGGGTGGAACAACAACTCTGATTTTGTCCGAAAAGGGGAGGCAGAAAGCTATAACTTTGGATATTTCAAATCTGCAGATAAAAGAGCCAATTAAGTGGGACGGGAACTGGCGGGTAGTTCTGTTTGATATTCCGGAGTATTTAAGGAAGGTTCGTGATACTTTGCGGAATCATTTGCTGGATATGGGCTTTGTAGAATACCAGAAGTCTGTTTTTGTGCATCCTTACCCATGCCAGAATGAAATTGATTTTCTAATCGAAACATACGAGATCAGACGCTTTGTAAGGTTCATGGTCTCAAGCTCTTTTGACGACGAGTTAAAGTTTCGCCGCCATTTTAAATTATCAGTCAAATAGCCAACGTTATTTTAAAGCGGTCGCCTTAAAATAACGAGATTATTCTTAGGAGTGGTTTTTTGAAAGGAGGCGGAGGGCTTCCTTAACTCGGTCGTTGGTTTGAGTTAGTTCTTGTGGGATATGAGAAAGTACCTTTCTCGCTTCGTGTCTATCATAACCGAGTGACTTAAGCGCCTCCAATACATCAAGATCACCCTTCATTTCGGGGTACTCTTCGGCGGAACCAAGCTTATCCCTAAGTTCAAGTACTACTTTTTCCGCAGTTTTCTTCCCTATGCCAGAAACTTTGGTCATGTAAGAAACGTCTCCCGCTCCGATCGCTCTTCGGAGGGTTACAAGTGGTGCAACCGACATTATCGACAAAGCACTCTTTGGCCCAACTCCCGGCACCTTAAGAAGAAGTTCAAAAAACTCCAGCTCCTCTTTTTTGAAAAACCCAAACAGTTCTTGCGACTCTTCTCTGATGGCATGGTAGGTCCACAGGCTTATTTCCCCCGCGGCGCGCTTGGCTTCCGAGAGGGCTTCAGGTGTCACAAAGACTCGATAGCCCAAACTTCCCGCAGAAATTATCAAATGTGAGGTTGATGAGGAGTCTAATGTTCCTCGAATCTTGGCGATCATACAGCCATGATACCAAATGGGAGACTGGTTGCCGAGGGAGATAATATCTGGTAGTATCCGCTCTATGCCAATTACGTCATCGGCCAAGAAAGCCAAAAGAAGCTCCCTTAAGAAAAAAGTTTTTAACGACAGAAGGAGAAGGGCTCTTCGTGATTCAGTCAAAAATTTAAGAAAGCTTATTTCAGACTCAAAGTTTGATGAGGCCAAAGCTCTGCTACCTGCTACTTATCAGGCTATTGATAAGGCGGCCAAAAGAGGTGTAATTAAGGGGAATGCGGCTAGGAGGAAGAAGTCTCGCTTATCTCGGTTGGTTGTAGGGGCCAAATAGCCGCGTCACGGATAGGTCCTTTTCTCGTTCATAAACCATGGCAGATTCGAAGCATATTCACAACTTAGTGGATCGGGCGAGGGAAGGCGACGAGTCCGCTTTCGGTATATTGTATGAAGAGTACTTTGCTCCCATATATCGTTTCGTCTACTTTCAGGTAAGGCACAAAGAGACCGCCGAAGACTTAACCCAATCGGTCTTCCTGAAGGCCATGGAAGCAGTCCCTTCATATGAAGACAAGGGGGTTCCTTTCGTCGCCTGGCTATACCGGATTGCTCGAAATGCAGTGATAGATCATTGGAAAAAGAAGCGCGAGGTATTGGTAGAGAGTCCAGAGATAACTTTTGAAGGTATCCTCGACCTCGAACCTCGCCCCGATGAAAAGATGGGGCAAAAGATTAGGGGAGATTATGTGCGGGAACTTCTCTTAGATCTTTCAGAAGACCAGCGCGAGATCGTAATTCTTTGTTTCGTAGAGGAGCTCTCTTACGCAGAGACCTCGAAAATTACGGGCAAGAGCGAAGAGGCCATCAGAGCGCTAAAGCATCGAGCTCTTAAAGCTCTTCGCGCAAAGTTTGATGATTCGTATTTATAAATACTATGGACGAAAAAGATATAAAAATTCAAAAAGTTTTACAAACTCTTAAAAAAGAGGTTATTCCACCAGCTCACTTGCTTAAATCACTACTTGAGAGAGAAGTCACAATCAGTAAGGAGGCTCGTTATGAAAAAGCGAATGTCTCTCGGATCTTTGGCATGAACGACTGGAAGAACCTGATTTTCCGAACCTCTTTGGCACTAGCGGCCCTCGTCATCTTTATAGGCGGCGCTACTGAACTTGGGTTTCGGTCAGATAAGTTCTTAGGTGAAGCAGTACTTGTCCTTGAGGCAGAAGCTTCGTCGATCGAGTATGATTTGGATGAGGAGTCTCTCTCGAGCGATGTAGAGACATTGGAGATAGAGCTTGACATGATAGACGAATCTTTACAAAATAACAGTTAAAATTAGAAAAAATAATATTATGAAAAGAAAACTACTTACATTAGTTACAGGGATGAGCTTAGCGGCACTTTTGTTTGCTCCTGCTTACTCTGTCATGGCGCAAGAGAATCCTTCTGCCGACAAAAAAGCAGAAGCTCTCGAAAGGCGTGAAGAGCAACGTGCTAACATCGCAGAAAAGAGAGAAGAAAAGCAGGACGCTCGCGAGGAGAAGCGCGCAGACTTGATCGAAAAATTCTCTGATCGCTCGACCACAGTATTTACCCGCATTCTCGACAGAATGGAAGCTTTGGCTGATAAGGTAGAAGCCAGAATCGAGCGAATCGAAGATGTTAAAGATATCGAACTTACCGACGCAAAATCAAAGCTTGCAGATGCGCGCGAAGATATGGAAGATGCTAGAGACCAAGTTGAATCGTTAAGTGGTGAGGTAAACAACATTCTCAACGAGGCCGACAATACTAAAGATGCGTTTAAAGAGGCCCGAGCAGAAATCGCTGAAACTCGTGCAGTAGTTAAATTAGCACATAAAGCTCTGGTTGAATCGATCAAGTCAATCAAGGTTGGATTGGGATTGGAAGAGTAGTTAAACCAAAAAGATAAAACAAAAAAGCCCGCTGTTTAGCGGACTTTTTTGTTTTATTGTGTTAATCTCTAGCCACCAAAGCTCCCGTCGTTGAATGGATAAGACACTTCCCTGCGAAGGAAGAAATCCAGGTTCGATTCCTGGCGGGAGCACCAAATGACTTTTGCGGAACTTAAAGAAGGCGATTTTTTTGACCCTCGATTCATCAATGAAAATGTAGCTTTTACCCAAAGTCAGTTTTATGGCGAGTGGCATAAAGCTTTGGGCCGAAAGGTACGCAGGTTTCTTATTAAAGAAGGCGAGCGGCCGTCTTTATTTGCTCAAGTTATAAAGTTTAGCTTGCCGTTTGGTAAAAGTTTTCTGTACACACCATATGGGCCTGTTGTTGAGGGGGAACCTAGTGCCGAGCTTATCAAATTTGCAAAAGAAAGTTTCAACCGTGTAGTTCGGGAAGAGAAGTCTATTTTTATGCGCTTCGATAGCTCTTTTGCTTTAGGTCGCAAAGTTTCGGGAGTAGGCGCTTCGGGCTACTTTCAGCCGCGGGAGGAGTGGTTGTTAGATTTAGACAAGTCAGAAGAAGAGACCTTAACTATGATGGAAAAAGATCATCGCTATAGTATCCGCACTGGTGAAAAAAAAGGTGTCGAAGTTATCTTTATAGACAAAGTTTCAGAGTACTTCGATAAGTTTTATTTGTTACTTTCCGAGACTGGAAAGCGCAACAAGTTTGGTCTTTTGCCAAAGAGTTATTACAAGGCTATTTTTGATAGTCTTGAAAAGAACCAGAACGGCTTTTTGGCCATTGCTAGTTTTGAAGAGGAGGTGTTGGCAATGAACTTGATAATTACTCACGGCGACTCGGCCCACTACTTACTTGGAAGTTCGGCTTCCAAGTTGCGGGAGAAGATGCCTACGTACTTACTGCAGTGGGCGACGATCAAACACCTTAAAGAAAAAGGGATTAAAAAATACAACTTAGGGGGAGTTGATGTTTGGGAGAGTTTAGCTAAGTACAAAAAGGGTTTTGGTGGCCATACCTTAAACCACGGGGGTATGTACGACTTAGTGGGGGAGCCCTTGTGGTACTTTTTGTACAAAATGCGTAAAATGCTAAATAAAAGATAATAAGGCGATGAAGCGACTTTTAAAAAGATTTGTTCCCAAGGAAGTTTTCTCTCTCTATCACCTTGCTCTTGCGATTCTAGGTACTGTTATTTATGGTCTACCAGGCAGGAAGATGGTGGTGATAGGGGTAACTGGAACCAAAGGTAAAACTTCTGCCGCGAACTTTATTTGGGCAGCACTCCAGTCGAGCGGTTTTAAAACAGGCATAATAACTACAGCTAACATTAGGATTGGTGACAAAGAGGTGCTCAACAAGTACCACATGACCATGCCAGGGCGGTTCGTGATTCAGCGGCTACTTTCGGATATGGTGAAGGCCGGTTGTACGCATGTAGTGGTGGAGACGACATCGGAAGGTATAAAGCAGTTTAGGCACATTGGCGTCTTCTACGATATTGCTGTGTTTACCAACCTAACTCCCGAGCATTTGGACTCTCATGGCGGAAGTTTTGAAGAGTATAAGAGAATGAAGGGCAAACTTTTCGCCAGCTTGAACTCTGGTACTAGGAAAAATATTTTAGGGCAAACAGTTGAGAAGGTGAGCATCGTAAACTCCGATAGTGAGTACGCGGAGTTCTTCCTGTCATTTCCTGCAGACCGCAAGATTACATATGGATTTGAGTCGTCTGCCGAGTTTCAAGCTTCACAAGTGAGGGAGGAGGAGAGCAAGGTGTCATTTGAACTTGGTAGCGAGAAGTACGAAATCAATATTGCCGGAGAGTTTAACGTTTTAAACGCCCTGCCAGCAGTTGTGATCGCCAAACTTTTTGACGCAGAGAGAGATGACATTCAAAAGGGCTTTGATGAGCTTGCGGTCATCCCCGGTCGCATGGAGTTTATAAACGAAGGACAGGCGTTCAAAGTAGTCGTCGACTACGCTCACGAAAAAGAGAGTATGGGCAAGTTGCTTAAGATCGGCAGAAAACTTGCTGGCGAAAAAGGGAAGCTTATGGTTCTTCTCGGGGCCGAAGGTGGTGGGCGAGACAAGAGAAAAAGGTTTGAAATGGGAGAACTGGCAGGTGTCCTTGCTGATTTTGTGGTGGTTTCAAGTGTGGACCCTTACGACGACGACCCCATGAAAATTGCAGACGACATTGCCAATGCCGCCAAAGAAAAAGGCAAAACTTTAAATAAAGATTTGTTTGTTGTATTAGATAGACGTGAGGGAGTAAAAAAAGCTCTAGGTTTGGCTAAAGCAGGGGACGTTGTTTTGATAACCGGCAAAGGCGCCGAGCAGTCTATTATCGAGCGTGGTGTTCGTACCCCCTGGGACGACAGAGCCGTAACCAGAGAAGAGCTCAAAAAACTCTAAAACTGGAAGAAGTGGACGAGGGATTCGGTGAAAGTCGGCGGGTGGTAGTCTTCGTCTAGGTAGTTAAGGAGCATGTCGCGCAAGTCGTCGGTATTTAGATCGTGAGGGATTGGGACGCGAATGTGTGGGAGGATGTTTCGTTCTTTTGAAAGTATGGTCAGCACTGGGTAGCCTCGCTCATCGTCGATCCAAAAAGAGTCGAGCGTTGGGTAGGGGAAGAACTCTTTGTTTACCCGCACTCCTTTCCTGCTGATATCTACCATAAGCAGGTCAGGCTCTTTGTGGCCATAAAGAATAATCGAAAATGTGGCGATGACTATAAAAACGCCGAACAGGATGTTCCCTAAAACAAACGCCGCTATTGCTATCGCTCCACCAAGGATTCCGACAACCCAAGACCAGTCCAAACTTTTGGGCCGAGGTTCGTGTTCTAAGATTTCCCATGCGAATAAAACTTCAGCTTGCATAGTTTAGGGCCTGATTTCTTTACATTCGGGGGCGCTGTATTCGTAGCAGTAAGTTAAAACGTAGCTGTTGTTCCCATTTTCTGGGACGTACTGGTAAGTGTTGTTACCTTGATTGAGAGGGTCAATCGGGAGGATTGGTATATACGTGGGGGCTAGTTGGTCGAGAGTGTCTGGGAAGCGGCCGTCGTAATCGGTGGCGTAAATTCCCAGTGCGGTTCTAAGTTCATGAGTATCACGGTCACGCCTGGCGTCACGGCTCTGTTGTCGCGCTCCAGACATAAAGGCCAGAACAATCGTGGCGATGATTCCTATGATTACAATGACTACAAGTAGTTCTAATAACGAGAACCCTTTTTGATATTTTCTGAACATCAAAACCATTTTACCACGCCTAACTGCTTATTTTGTTGTTGCAGTGGATATGTTAAACGTTGCGGAGGGGGTGAGATTCGAACTCACGGTCCCCTTTCGGAGACGACAGTTTTCAGGACTGTTCCATTAGACCACTCTGGCACCCCTCCTCGATAAGCGAGATACTAACACATTTTAACGAGGTTTATAAACCACCTTTTATTTTTCTAGGTCAAGTATTTCGTCTATGCGAATTTGGGAAACGAACTCTGGAACGTGGGAGACAAGGATCATCGCTCCCTGGTAGGCCGAAAGAGCCTTGGCGATAACAGGAATGTGGCGGAAGTTAATATGATTTGTGGGTTCGTCCAAAATGAGGAGGCCCGGGCGCTCGAGAACTAGGCGAGCGAAAGCCACGAGGCCCTTCTGCCCCTCTGATAGACTGCCGATCTTGGTATGGATAACATCGGCTGTAATGAGGAAGCCCGCGGCCGTGGCGCGTATATGTTCCTCCCCCTGTTTATTGGTGGCATTCATGAGAGACTCGTACACCGTCTGGTTGAAATCAAGGGTAGAGAAATCTTGGCGATAGTAGCCGACCTTTACTCCCGGGGCGACGACAGAGCCCTTAGTCATACCTGTTGCAATTGATTCGAGGAGAGTGCTCTTGCCGATACCGTTTGGTCCACGCAAGAGAAGATGGTTGTTTCTTTTCAAAACTACTTTTGCCTTGCGGTTCACTACTTTGTGATTCTTGAGCATAGTAAATGAGTCGATGCGGATGATCTCGCCCACGATATCTTCCTGCACTGGGATGGTAAATGGGCGGATGGTTTTATCTTCTTTGCGTATATCAACCCTCTCCTCTTCTAGGTCGGCGGCTACTTGGCGCATGCGCTTGGCCACCACGCGCATTTGGCCACCCTTGTTTGCAAAGAAGTTTGCCTTGTCTTTCTTGTCCTGGATCTCTTTGGTCAACCGGGCATTCTTGGAGTTCTCTTTTTCGATCCGGATCGATATTTCCTTTACCATGTCGTAGTAGTTGCCGAGGTACTGCTCGATTTTCCTGGTGTGGACGTCGAGATAGAGCACGCCTTCAGTAAAGGCGTTCAAGAATTCCGAATCGTGAGAAATGACGAGAACAGTTTTCTTGTACTCTTTGAGGAACTTTGTAAGGTGCTCGATGCCGGCGTGGTCTAGGTTGTTTGTTGGTTCGTCGAGAAGCAGTAGATCAGGTTCCCCAATGAGTGCAGAGGCGAGGAGGAGGCGTGCCTGTTGACCCCCCGAAAACGTCTTCATGATTCTGTCGTGGATTTTCTCGTGGCCGACGAGGTTTACCACCTCGAGTACGTCGTCAATTCTTGGGTCAATATCGTACACCGGCGTTTTGAAGCACCCTCGAAAAAAGTCACGAACGGTAAGGGTAAGCTCGTCGCGAGGAATCACCTGGCGGGCAGCAGCGATCGTCACGCCGTGTACGCGATTAATACTGCCATCTTCTGGTTTCTGCGTTCCTTGGATGAGACCGAAGATGGTGCTCTTGCCAGCACCGTTTTGGCCCATGATTGCAACCTTGGCTCCTCGGCGTACACCAAAAGTAACTTCGTCCAAGATGGGCTTGTTGTGGCCGTACTCGAACGACACCTCTTCGAACCGAACAATTGTCTCCTCTTTAGCCATGAGGGACTAGAGTAGCGTAGAAAGCTTCAGCCTGCCACCCACTGGGGATGAACTTTATACATCCATTAATTCCTGTATACTTTTATCAAGATCGTTATGACATCATCAAAGTTTTCAATTGTCGCGTTTGTTATAAGTGTTTTGTTTCTGATATTTGCCATCCTGGTCTCTGTTTCTTCGCTCGTACAAGACAGCACTCAGCTCGCCCAAGTTTTATTTGGAGTGCTTGTTATTTTTTCACTGCTTGATTTTCCTCCATTTGGTTTTGCCTCCCAAATTATAGGGGTTCCCGTGCTTTTCCCTTTACTTAGCATAATCTTCGCCTGCGTCGGACTTCGCAAAAAAGAGAGTAAAAGCTACCTAGCAACATCCAGTCTTGTTATCACGGCCGTCGGCATCGTAGTATTTTTAGTACAGCGATATGTATAAAAATTCGTTCAAGCCTCTAGATTAAATTTGGCCGCCTTGCCGCCAAGAGCTAGCGCTGTTCGAAAACCATCACCCATGCTAGCCCCGTTTTCTCAAGATGAATGAGCACAGACATGTTGAACAGAGCAAGACGCAATAGGGAAAACAGTTGAGCGATCTGGAGTTTGAACACTCGAACATGGGAACTAAGTTTCTGTTTGATATTGCCAAAGAGACCTTCAATCAACGTGCGACGATTATATAATCTGGGGTTGGCCACGTTTTTCCTCGACAACATGCGCAGTGGATCACGTACGGCCATACGACTACTCTCTTTGATAGCGATGACTGGTCGACACTTCTTTTTCTTGATGAGCTCGAGCAGACGGATACAGTCAAAACCCTTGTCGCCTAGAATGTACGAACCTGGAGCAGGCTGCAGTCTTTTGAGCAGAGGCTCGGCCAACTTGATCTCGGAAGCATACGGCCGACCGGCTGTGGCCGATATGGCAAATCTTTTCTTGCCGAATACGCCCACCAGAGCCAATATTTTGGCGTGAGGCCCTGATCTTCTTGATCTCCGTACCTCGATGGAAAGACATGGGGTATGCATCATGAAAGCTGAAGCCAGTACCATCAACAATGAAAAAACGCACCTTCTGGTGCGCTTTGCTTGCAATCTTTTGTCCCAGAAACTCAATGAATCCTTGGGCATCTCTGGGCGGTATCTTGGAAAGCCTATAGTGGTAGCTCGAGAGGGCCGGAATGTCTGGGAAGTAGTCCTCACAGAACTCGAGAGCCTCACGATACGAGAACTGGTGCAGGTTTTGGATAGAGGCGATGGAGAGGATGAGGGCATCCTCGAAGATACGTGGCCTCCCACCCTCCGGATTGTCCCTGGCAGGAGAACGGGTGGAAAGATATTCAACTGCTAATTCGTGAATACGCTTGGGCTTAATTGATGTTCTTCTCATACCCTAATTGTATCAAGGAATGAGAGGGTTTTCGAACAGCGCTATAAAAGCTTGACATTTACATGAAAAAGGAGTATAATTGAGGCAGTTTTTTGAACCCTGAAAATTAGAGAGAAATCTGGTTCCCGCCAGAGGCGGGCAAGTTTGCCATAGCAGAAAGGGGCCTAATTTTAAGCCTTTCTCCGCTGTGGCAAATACGCCTAGGCCTCTTAGCTCGCGAGCAGCGAGAAACTTTCTGGCTTTAAGTCGGTAAAGAGGAAATATGAAGTACGATAGCAGAACCTTTGGGCACGCTGAAGCAATCTTCAACATTCTCGGAGGAGACGAAGCTGTCGGACGAATCCTCCGCGGCGAGCTCGAGGTCAAGGTGACCGAGAAGGTCGTCGTTCCGTCGCCTCCCATCCTCGCGCTCTTCGCCACCTTCGAGCTCCCGGCCCGCGCCGAGAAGCTCGTGGTGGCCGACGAGTTCGTGGTAGGCAAGCATGGGATCAAGTACGTTGATCCGAGCTTCACCAGAGCATTCGGCAACCTCACCGAGGAGCCGAGCGAAGGCGGCACGTTCGCCTCCAGCACGCTCTCCCGCGCAGCCTCGGTCGCCGAGATGTCGCAGGAGCGTGGCTCGAAAGCCACCACCATGCTCGGCGATGCCCTCGCCCAGATGGACAAGCAGTCGCAGGGACAGGAGGGGCCTCTCCTCATGAACGGCTGGGCCAACATCTTCGAGTGCAAGGACGCGGCTGGCAACTCTTTCGCGGTCCTCGTGTTCTGGTCCGCCGACCGTGGCGGCTGGGTCGTCTACTGCTACGGCGTCGCGATCAGGGGGTACGACGGCCGCCGCTTCTTCCCTCGCAACTAGTCACTTGGGTTTCTGGACACTGGGCGCTTTGTCGCTTGGTTCCTTTGACCCTTCACCGACCCCGGTTCGAGCTTCAAGCTCGCCGGGGTCGTCGTAATTTTATATTGATTTTGTATTTAAGTTTTCTATAATAATGTTAAGCTCGACTGCTCGATGGTTACGACTTGTGATATATTACTTATATGTTAAGTGAACGCACATACACAATTGAAACAGAACAAGAAACCGATGGCAGATGGCTTGCCGAGATTTTAGAATTACCCGGGGTTATGGCTTATGGCGAAAGTGTTGAACAAGCACAGGCCAGTGCCGAGGCTTTAGCATTTCGAGTGCTTGCAGAAGAGATAGATTCAAATAAAGGGATGAGTTTCTCAAAAATCGCTTTTTCTCGTACATGAGCAAATGGCCAAGTGTCAAAGCTAGTAAAATATTTCGTGCTCTAATTTCATCAGGCTGGGAAATCAAAAGACATGGTGGCGGTTCACATCTCATTCTTGCAAGGGATGGTTATGCAGATTACGTATGGGCGTTTAGAAATAGCGAGGAGATAGGACCAAAAATGCTGGCACGAATCGCTAAACACACCGGCATAAAACCAGAAGATTTGTAGTTTTTCAAATTGGGGGCTTATATGCAAAGTTACCCAAACTAAAAAATTTGATATTGGGGGTGATTTCGGATAATCTGTTAAGTAATGAATGAAAACAAGATTACTCTTCCTATAGCTATAGTTATCGCCGGTGCCTTGATCGCTGGCGCTATTTTGATTACACGAGTGGGTTCAGGACCAGTGGTAGCAAATGGAGAGAAACCAAAACTTGGAATAGAACTTTATACCAAACTAGCCAAGGACCTAAAAATCAAAGAAAAAGCTTTTAACGACTGTTTACTATTAGACGAAGTTAACCAAAAAGTTACAGATCAGTTTAACGAGGCGGTGGCGATAGGTGGCAGGGGTACCCCATACACAATCATTATCGCTCCGAATGGAACTCGCGCAGTAATAAGTGGCGCGCTACCTTACGAAACTGTTAAGGCTTCTATCGATAAGGCAATTGCCGGCACGCTGGAGGCAGGGCCGGCAGAACTTTCTAAAATGCTAGCAGTTAGTGACACTGACCATGCAATAGGAGGGAGTGGCGAAATTACCTTGGTTGAGTACTCAGACTTCCAATGTCCATTTTGTGCTCGTTTCGACCCTACGGTAAAGAGAGCTCTTTTAGAATACCCAACCCTAAAGTTAGTTTACAGACATTTTCCACTATCTAACCTTCATCCCGAAGCTAAGCCTGCGGCCATAGCGTCGGAGTGCGTAGCAAGACTTGCCGGCAACGATGCCTTCTGGAAGTTTGCCGATAGTTTGTTTGCTTCTCAATGAAGTGAGATATCTAGGCATAGACTATGGAGAAAAACGAATTGGGGTTGCAATTTCCGATGAAGGGGGCAGTCTTGCCTTTCCGTACAAAACCGTTCCTAATACCGTGAAGAAAGTAGAGGTTATTGAAAAAGTTTGCCGAAAAGAAAATATCGAGCATATTGTAATTGGTGAGTCATTGACCTATAAAGGAGAGCCGAACGTTATAATGGAAGAAATAAAAAAGTTTGCTGATATAATCTCAGAGAAGGTTCAGGTTCCCGTCAGCTTCCACCCGGAGATTTTGACAACTCAAGAAGCAAGGAGGTATGCCCCTTCGATCTATACTAAAGTTGATAAAGAGGCCGCGGCAATAATTTTACAGAGCTACCTAGATATGCATAAAAGAAAATGAGCGGATTCATAGACATCATTACTACTTTGGGGTATGTCGGTATTATCGCCGTTATTTTTGCCGAGTCGGGTTTGCTTTTCGGTTTTATTTTCCCGGGTGATTCACTTCTTTTTGCTGTTGGCCTTCTTGCTTCACAGGGGCACTTTAATATCTGGATTTTGGCTGTTGGATGTTTCTTGGCTGCGGTTGCAGGAGACAGCTTTGGCTACTGGTTTGGCCGTAGGCTGGGGCCACGTATTTTTACCAAAGAGGACTCATTCTTCTTCCATAAGAGGCACATAGAAAAAACTGCTAAATTTTACGAAAGGTATGGCAAAAAAACAGTTTTACTTGCCAGAGTTATGCCAATTGTTAGAACCTTCGCTCCCATCTTCGCCGGGGTTGGCAAAATGCCATATAAAGTTTTTTTCTTTTATAACGTTATGGGAGGTTTCATTTGGACATTCGGTTTTCTCTTTCTGGCCTACTTTCTTGGTTCGACGGTGCCAGCTGTATCCGAGTACTTGAAATGGATAATTTTAGGTATAGTCCTAACTTCCTTTATCCCAGTTCTTATTGAATATCGGCAAGACAGGAAATAGCCAAGAGGCTATAATAGCCTTATGCTTCTGCGCTCTCTACTAGAGATTTTTCCTGTACCAGAATATATTTCAATGCCCGCTTGTGGTCTTGATATATCGGATCGATCAATAAAGTTTGTCGAGATAACTCCGGGCCAGGGCATGCGACGCTTTGGAGAAAGTGATATTCCACCGGGTTTAATTAAATCAGGGGCTATTACAAACGAGCAGGCGCTTACAGAAGTCTTCAAAAAATTTAGATCAGACAACAAGCTTTTGAACGTTGTGGCTTCTCTGCCAGAGGAGAAGGCTTTTGTAGTGAGAATTAGCCTGCCTAGGGTAGAAAAAAGTGAACTTCGGGAAGCCATCGAGTTGCACCTGGAAGAGTACGTGCCGTTTCCTGCTTCTAGTGTTGTTTTTGACTACGATGTCGTTAGCGAAAACGAGGCTAACTTTGAAGTTGTTATTTCCGCCTTGGAAAAAACAACAGTTGGTTCTTATTTAGACGTTCTAAAAGCGAGTGGCTTTGTCCCACTTGCTTTTGAAATTGAAGCACAGGCCTTAGCTAGGGCCTTAGTTCCGCAGTATGCCAAGGAGACATTTTTTGTTGTTGACTTTGGTCGATCGCGAACCGGTTTTGCAATTGTCGAGAGAAACTCCATACAGTTTAGCTCCACAGTTTCAATTGGCGGTGACTCTATAGTGTCGGCAATCATTGACCGCTTTAAAGTTAAGGAAGATGTTGCCAGAGAGATGAAGGAAAAAAGAGGCTTAAGACGTGGCATTGATGCCGAGCTCTTTTTTGCAATCACCCCCACGGTATCTGTTCTTAGAGACGAAATAGTTAAGCACGAGAGCTTTTGGAATGGCCACAAAGAAGAAGGTGGCAAGAAACACGGAGAGATTGACCAGATCATTCTTACGGGGGGTGATGCCAACATCCCAGGCCTTGCCGACTACTTAGCTAGTGGTTCCGATACACCCTTCGTCCTTGGGAATCCTTGGACTAATGTTATAAACTTCGAGCATACGATCCCGGGGATCCCACTTAACCAGTCCCTTCGTTATGCGACGGCCATAGGCCTTGCTCTTAGGAGAACTAAAGTAACCATAAGTTAGAATGGCTAACGTACTCCCACAAGAAGAAAAGGCAACCCTCTATAAAGCTTACCAGCGAAGGGTTTTGGTTTTGTCTTTGGGTCTGCTTTCAGCTTTAGTCTTAGCATCGATTGTTATGCTTATCCCTTCCCTCGTTATTTTTTCGGTCAAAAAAGAGACAGTTACTAAGCAACTCGAGTTTTTAAAACAAAGCGAGCAAGTTAAAGTTACCGGCGATGCCATTGAGGAGATAAAACTAACTCGCGAGCGAGTAAAGCTACTTTCAGCAGATAAAACTATCCCGATGTCGGTTCGCTTGAATGAAGTAATCTCTAAACGTCCTGCAGGAATTTTTGTAGACTCTATTATTATTCCATCTCCATTACTTATTGAAATACGTGGGGAGGCTAAGACAAGGGAAGACATGCTTTCGTTCGTTAAACTCCTTGAAGAAAGTTCGTATGTAGAAAAAGTTGATTCACCCATATCTAACCTAATAAACAGTCAGGACGGGCAGTTTCTTGTTCGTATTAGTACAAAAACAGAAATATGAACCCACTCTCTAAAACCCTAGTCGTCACGGCTCTCCTTGTCCTTGTTCTTGTTGGTGCGTGGGTTTTTATATTTAGCCGCTTACTTCTTATGAAACACGCTTATGTGGAAGAGACCAAACTCTTGCTGGAAGAACGCAACAAAGAGCTTAGTTATCTTTCAATCCAGAACATACTTCGAGAGACAGAAGAAGAGAGGGCGTATCTTGGAAGCCTTTTTGTTACTGAAGACACCGTCGTTTCGTTTTTAGAAAAGTTGGAAGAGACAGGTAGAGTAAGTGGAGTAGTGCTAGAGCTAAATTCGGTTAAACCAAACGATTCAACGCTCGATTTCTTTTTCCAGGTGTCTGGATCGTTTAAAGATATTTACGCTTTTGTAAAGTTAGCCGAGCTTCTGCCATACAAAATTGTGGTCGACAAGTTGGACGTAAAGAAAGCAGACGGCTTTATTGATGCCATGCCTTTATGGACTGGCACGATGACTATTTCGCTTAAAAGTTTTGTGACAAATAAAGAAAACATAGAAAATGCAAATAAAAATTCCTAAATTTCACTTTGACAGAGATCCGTATGCGTATGAGCCCGAGCCCGGGCGAGCGTGGGGGATATTGCTTTTGGTTTTTCTCTTACTTCTTATCTTATTAGGGCTCATGAGTTTTTATATATACAGATCGCTTGAGAGCGCCGCACTAAGTGAGCAAGATAGAATAGTTCCGGCCAGCCAAACGATAGACAAAGACGAACTCAAAAAAGTAACTGACTTCTATGCTTCAAAAAAAGTAGAGTTTGAAACTTTTGTATCTAGCCCCTCAAATATCTCCGACCCTTCGATCTAATTGTGTCCCCACCAGGAGTCGAACCTGGATCAACGCCTTAGAAGAGCGTTGCTTTATCCATTAAGCTATGGGGACTTTGTCCTGCCATAAAATTTACCATACATTCCTCCCTCGTGGTATGTTTTCCTTCTGTGGCAGTTTGCGCAGCGGATCTCACATTTTTGGATTTCTTTGGCTATTGATTTCCATGAATAGTGCCCAGATAACATTTTAGACACTTGTTTGAATTTTTTCGGTCTCTCGGTGTGATCAAACTCTAAAACAATAGGGTCATTTTCTCCGCAGTCTGCGCACTTATTTTTCGACAAAAAAGCAAAAAGTTCTTCCCGAACTCTTACCCGGTGTCGCTTTTGGGCTGCATAAAGTTTACCTCGATCTTTATATGGCATAGATTAGATTTCCCTATTCTAACCCATGTCGGCTTAATTGAAAAGAGAGTAAAAATAATGTAGGGTATTTGTATCACAAACATCGCGCGCTTAGCTCAGTTGGTAGAGCAATCGCTTTACACGCGAAAGGTCGGGGGTTCGAGTCCCTCAGCGCGCACAAATGGACGAATCTAGCAAAAAGAAGTACGACCCTAAATTTAATAGGCAGTTTCAAATAAGTCCGTATGATCCGATTTGGCCAATTCTATTTGATCAGGAAGCACAAAGACTTAGAGGTATATTGGATGGAGAGGTTGTTTCAATAGAGCATTTTGGAAGCACTTCAATCCATGGCATGATCGCTAAACCAGAAATAGACATACTGGTAATTGTTAAAAACCTAGATCGCATCGATACACATAACGAGCAGATGCAAAAAGCTGGGTATGAACCAAAGGGAGACTATACGCATATCGATGAGAGATATTTTACGCGAGACGAAAATGGAGTTAGGAAGAGTAATGTCCACTGTATTCCAGAAGGAAGTCTGGCAATCCCACCAATATTTGATTTAAGAGATTATTTGAGGGAGACGCCTGACGAGGCTCGAAGGTATGCTGTATTCAAAGAAAAACTCGCCAAAGAGCTCAAAGATGATTATGGTCGTTATAAATTAGAAAAAAATGCTTTTATTGAAGCTCTACTCGATCGAGCTCAAAACTGGAGAGCAAAAGCTGGTTTTGAACCCAAAATTATTTACGAAGATGCTGATGTTCTGGTGCTAGACAAGCCGGCCGGCCTTGTCGTGCATGCGGACGGCAAGAGCACAGAACCAACTTTGGCCGATTGGGTTTTGAGTAAATATCCCGAAACTAAAAATGTTGGAGAACCACTCGTCATTGGTGAACAAACTTTTCATCGACCAGGTATTGTCCATCGTCTTGATAAAGATACAAGTGGGGTCATTGTGGTTGCTAAAAATCAAAAAGCCTACCAGTTTTTAAAACAGCAGTTCCAAGACAGGAAGATCGAGAAAAAGTATTTAGCTTTAGTTTGGGGAAGTTTCAACGAAGACGAGGGGACTATTAATAAACCGATTGGAAAGTCTGCCAAAGATTTTCGCCTAAAAAGCGCCGAGAGAGGAGCAAGGGGCGAGCTTCGTGAAGCCGAAACTCACTGGAAGGTTATAAAACAGTACAAACATACCAACAAACTTGAGAATGTTGGTATGACTTTATTGGAAGTGACACCCAAGACCGGTAGGACCCACCAAATACGCGTGCACATGAAGGCGATAAGCCACCCAATAGTTTGCGACAAGCTTTATGCGCCCAATCGGGCTTGCCCGATTGGAGCGCCCCGACATTTATCGTCGGGGCAGCCAACGCTTGCTAGGCAAGCTCTTCACGCGGCGAGACTGACTATAAAGCTTTCCGATGGTGAGGAGAAAACATTTGAAGCACCACTCCCGCCAGATTTCAAAGGCCTTCTTGAACAACTCCGTTCCCTATGATAGAGTGATTCGACCCGCCAGAAAGGCTGGGTAATTTATGAAATTTTCACCAGTTGATATCGAAGAAAGAAAGGGCTTAGACATGGGCGCAGGCGATACTGTCCGCGTTTCCATTAAGATCCAAGAGAAGGGTAAAACTCGCCTACAGGCTTTTGAGGGTCTTATGATTGCTCGAAAGCACGGCGCAGAACCAGGCGCAACTTTTACGGTTAGGAAGGTGGCAAGCGGTGTCGGAATGGAAAAGATCTTCCCTCTATACTCTCCCAATATTGCAAAGATTGAAATCTTAAAACGCGCCAAAACTCGCCGTTCAAAGCTTTATTACATTCGCGAAAAGGCTGCCAAGGAAGCTCGCCGCAAGATGAAGCAAGAGTTAGGCTTTGCTCGTGTTACTGCCTTCGATGACAGCAAACCAAAAGCTGTTAAAGAAGACGAAGCCATAGAAGCATCGGTTGAAACTCCAGAAGTTGAAGCTGCTTAATTTGTTTGTTATATTGCCCTTGTCCGCCTTTGCTATAAGCTTCGGCGGACGCTAATTTCTGTAAACAGAAATTGCGCGCGGGTGTCGTAATGGTAGCCGAGCATCCTTGAGGTGGATGTGCCGAAAGGCGTGGAGGTTCGAGTCCTCTCCCGCGCACATGGAAGACAGTTGAGGAATTGAACCCTCACTTCTGTCACGTAACGTCGCTCACTCGAGCGGCGTTTTGCGTTGTGCGCAGGAGCAGACTTGATCCAAGACTACGAAGTCTTGGCAGTCATCTTCGCAAGCATCTCAAGGAGATCCGCGAGATTGTCGAGGCCCTGGTACATGAAGTCGATCGCCAAACGCACTTGCGCGTAGGTGATCTCAACTTGATCCAGTTCCTTCTGCTCCAGAGTGATCATAGAGTAGAGGAAGTTACTTCACGTGCGTGTCGACACGACGCACCGCGTTGCCCGTGAGCTGATAGTGGCAACAGTGGAACCAGCGTAGATCAACGATGATCGGGATCGTAGATGGTGGTTTGTGTCGGCGACGGCAAGGTTGAAAACGAAAACGCCGCCCTGGTCCGATGAAGGACCGAGGGCGGGCGCAGAGTCGAGCGACAGGCACGACTTGGGAACAGGGATCATGCAACGAGGCGGAGTTGACGGCGGAGCGCGACTATTGCCGCAGACGTGGAGAGAAGCGACCTCTCCTCGACCGCGATTCGCACTCCTGGCTCCTCAACAGGAACCACGTTCTCCAGCAGCTGGTTGGGACGCGGAATCCGAAATTGTCCGCTACCGGGGAAGCTACCGTCTTGCCGTTGGGACTCGACCAACCTCTCGACCGTTGAAGGGTCGTAGGTGTCGTGGCGTGCCTGCATGATGAGTGCGAGGCTCGCTTCGATCGAGTCGTGCAGTCTGGGAACTTCCACTGTTGTGGCCATTCCTGCACGATCAGTCTCGTTTCCGATGTAGAACGGGGTTCTCCACCAGTACGAACTGAACCCTTGTGTGGCAACGTAGCGAGCGACGTACTCCCGGAGACTGTCTGGGGGACGTCTCAAGACGTTGAGTGCGAGGGCCGAGACGCACCCGTGAGACGATGTCCACCCCGCGGCGCTACGGTATCCGATGCCTCGGGCGACAAGCCCGATCAGGTGGCTGGGTTGGTAGGTCGCGATCCCTCCGTCGGCGGTTTGATGGGCGAGTACGAACCGCTCAGCCGGAGCGATCACGTTCTCGTCAGTGAATCCGACGAGCGATAGGAACTGGAGCACCCGGAGGGTTGAGTCCGCGTCCGAGGGTACCTTCCAATTATATGACCAACCTCCAGAGCGTCTCTGTCTCCGGAGAAGATAGGCAAGCGCTTTCTCGTCGCGAATTTCTACATCCAGCAAAGAGGAAGCAACGCAAGCCGTGACCCAAGGGCCACTGGCTCCGTATGCAAGCCCATCAAACTCCCGATACTTCCCGCCGCGGTTCTGCGTGAGGAGATATCGAGTACCAGCATCAACCGCTCTTTCGATCGCGTTGATACGCATATCACCTCCCGCATTGTCTGCGGTCGTCGAGCAAGCGGGATTGCCGGCTCTACTACCACAGAGAATGAGGAGGATGCTTCTGCGTCTTACATTGCCAGAGTCAGAGCAGAAGTCAACTCACGCTGCTTCCTCTACCTGAGATTGCAACTCCTGCCTTCGCAGTACTTCGCGGATCAGATCCAATCGATGTGCGAAGTCTTGATCGTGCGTTTCCAAAAAAGTTCGGACTTCCTCTATGGTGGTGCACAAGACTGAGAAACTTGCCGGAAACGACAAGTTTTATCTTCTAGAAGAACCCCGTGGCTACTCCACGGGTTTTTTCGTGCCTAGAAATATGAAGAACGTTAGCGCGAGCGAGAAGATTTTCGGGTTCATGTCCTCGGCTGCCCTACTATTGACAGTAACGTTCTTAAATGTTATTTTACTTAGCAGAGTCCTCCACACCTAGATCGTGGTTTTCGCTGCAGCCATTTAGCTGCACCGATTCCCCGCGATTGAGGCGGTGGAGGAATGAGTCATGAGTACTTCAACGCGGGTGTGGATCCCACCCATCACCGACGAGCATCTGCGGGAGCTGGCGGGACGGATCAAGCCTGTCATCCAGTTCAAGCACCGTGGCTTCAGGCGCAAGGGAAGGCGGTACGTCAAGCCTGTTGATCTGCGGGGGGTCGCCTACACTTGGGATCCGAAGCCGGCCAGGCCTGCCCGAGATCTCGAGCCGATCGTGGACATCACCACCTACCACTCCTACGGCGCACCGGTCTTCTTCAAGCCTTCGATCGCCGAAGTGCTGGCGCAGATCCCGGCGGAATACCTCGACGCTGTCGTCGCATTCGAGATCGTCGAGAGCCCGGAGCATCGCGACGACCTGTATCGAGATGGAGGAGAAGCCCTCAACGCCGGCTACCACGTCGCTACGACTCGACTGTACCGGCGCAAGACAGCGGCATGATCTAGCCGCGCCACCCCACGGGGAGGCGCGAGCTCCCCGTGGGGTACAACGCAAGTTGTACCCCTTTTTCAATACTTGCCGCTTGCGGCAACTTCCACAGTCTTGAGCGTATCTGCACACATGACATGCTTAGGTTATGGAACTCTCAGAAGAATCCATTGCGGAGTTCGCCAACATCTGGAAAGAACAGTTTGGTGAGACACTTTCACGAGATCGTGCAGACATGGAAGCGAAGCTGCTTCTCGAGTTCTACTATGAGTTGAGTAGACCACTTCCGAGTGAGAAGGAAGAGAAGGCATCACACCGCAAGATCGTCTCCTGATTCTTCAACCGGCGGAAGCACCCCCTGTCGTCGCAGCACCTCGCGAATCCGATCTAGTCGGTGCGCGAAATCTTGATCGTGCGACTGCATCAGGGTTCGGACTTCCTCTACTCCCGCGCACCAAAACAGAACTTAACGGTTTTTTCGTGCCTAGAAAAGCAGGAAATATTCTCTTTGATTGCGATGTGCACTAAATAGCAGAGTCCCAAAGGAACTCATTCCAATGCTTCAAGCCGTCAGGCTTGCTCGCGGTTTTTTGATACGTCTCGGCAACTAGTTTCCCTGTATGGCAGTACAAGCATCCGCTAAGCGATGCCGCATTGCAGTATTGGCAGTTTCCCACTTCAGCTTTGTAAGCGGCTATAAGTCTCCTAATCTCAAAGTCACTCTCCATATTAAAAGGGCCTACTTCTTCGGATCCGGAGCCGCTCAAGCCATCTTTAGATTTCGAATTATCCATTTTTGCTTATCATAGCAAATTGGATTGCCTTGGGGTATATTTTCTTGATATACGAAGTATAATATAAGAAATGTTAGAGCTCTTTAATCTTCATGTCGTAGCCGTCATCGTGCACTTGATCGGTGTGGCCTTGGGTGCTGGGGGAGCATTTGTGAGTGATGCTATGTTCTTTAGCACTATTAAAGACCTCGCCATAACTAAAACGGAGATCAGGTTTTTGAAGGTTGCGAGCAAAGTTATCTGGCTGGGACTTTTGATCATTATTATTTCCGGAATAGGCTTGTTCTTATTTAATCCCGACAGGTATCTACACTCTTCAAAATTTCTCGCCAAACTCACCATTGTTCTTGTAATTGCAGTAAACGGTTTAATCTTCCACTTTGTTCACCTTAAATACTTAGCTCGGCAAATAGGGGACTCGCCCAGGCAAGCACAAATATTTTTCTCTAAAAGTAAGTTTCTTTTTGCCAGTGGCGCAGTCTCGGTGGTTTCATGGGTGTCTGCGTTAATCTTGGGAGTTTTTAAATCAGTCCCGTACTCATACTTTCAAATATTAGGAACTTACTTAGTTATTGTTCTGCTCGCGATACTATCTGCCACGATACTGCGTAGGCGGTATCTCTTAAAAGCTAGAAAAATGGCCGAAATCGTGGTATAAAGTGCATCTAATGGAGGCTATGGTGTAATGGTAACACTTTTCCCTGTGGCGGAAAAAATTCGGGTTCAAGTCCCGATAGCCTCCCCAAAATGGAATTAAGTAATGTAAAAATTGTTGTGTTCGTTCCAGAAACCCATGCCGATGCTGTTAGGCAAGCCGTGGGTGATGCTGGGGCCGGTAAAATTGGCAACTATAGCCACTGCACTTTCTCGTCGAAAGGTCATGGCCGCTTCCTTCCGCTTGATGGCGCCAACCCCGCAATTGGAGAAGTTGGCAAGATGGAAGTTGTAGAAGAGGAGCGGATCGAGTTTGTTTGTGACAAGAATATTTTAGACAAAGTGGTCTCAGTTATGAAGCAAGCTCATCCTTATGAAGAGGTAGCTTTTGATGTTTACCCGTTGATTGAAATAAAATGAAAGACCAAATTAAAGTAAAAGCCATGTGCCTCCTCGAAAACGATGGGAAGTATTTGGTGGCAAATGCAGAAACCCTTAAGGGTGACCCCACTCGCCGTCGTATTGTCCATGGGAAATTTTATAGGGCATTGGGTGGAAGTTTGAATTTTTACGAGACAGCCGAGGAAGGCGTTCGCAGAGAAATAAGAGAAGAGCTTAATAGCGAGATTGAGAATCTGGAGCTACTTGATGTTGTAGAAAATCTATTTGTGTATGCCGGAGAACAAGGCCACGAAGTAGTTTTTCTTTTTAAGGGTAACTTGGCTGACAAAAGTTTGCACGGAAAACAGTCTGTGCACATACTTGAAGATGGTTACGAATTTGACGCTGTTTGGATACCCAGGGAAAAGCTAGTTGGCAAAGATAAACCCCTTTATCCTACGGCAGACTACAGCAAGTATCTTTAAAATTGGAGCCCCCCACATGATTTATCATATGAAGTTAAATCCACGGGCGTTTGAGATGGTGAAGAGTGGCACAAAGACCATCGAGGTTCGACTGTGGGATGAAAAGAGGCAGTTATTGAAAGTGGGAGACGAAGTCGAGTTTGCAAACAATGAAGACGCGAGCCAAACTTTTAAGGCTAAGGTCATCGATCTTATGCAGTTCAAAACATTTTCAGAAATCTACGGAGCATACCCAGCAGGAGACTTTGGGGGAGAGACCAAAGAAGAGTTAGAACAAAATATTTACAAATACTATACAAAAGAAGACGAGGCTAAGTACGGAGTTGTGGGAATAAAACTGGAATTAATTTAACGAACAAGGACCGCAGGCCGTACTTTATTGAGCCAGCAACTTAATCCTACCCTCTATATGCCTAAAAACGTGAAAATGTGATAAAAAAGCTAGTTTTTCACGATTACAGTTGACAAAATCGTGAAAAAGACTATGCTTAAGGGTACACTTATCCATATGGCTAAAACATCTGTAGCATTTAATAAGATCAATCTACTCCGGGAAAGATACTACAAAGCATCGATAGGAAAAGATGCGCTTATTAAGCTTATAAGCGAGGCGGAAGTCGCCGATCAGGTATATAACTCGAACGCTATCGAAAATAGTACGCTTAGTCTTGAAGAGACGGAAAAGATACTCCTTCAAATCGATCTTGACCGGTATATCTCTGAACGAGAAATATTTGAAGCAAAAAATCTTGCTCGAGTTGTATTGTACATCGACAAAAAAGCTAAGGAGCAAGAGCTGGGTTTTGATGTCATCTTGTCACTTCACAAAATGCTTATGTCGAATATCCGAGATGAAATTGCCGGAAGATTTCGCAAAGATGGCGAGTATGTTCGTGTCGGAAGTCATGTTGCTCCGTCTCCAAAAGAAATTAACGGAAGTCTTGAGAAAATACTTTCGCAGTACAATGCAACAAGTCATGAAAACATTATAAAACGCATCGCGTGGCTTCATCTCGCCTTTGAATATCTCCACCCATTTAACGACGGAAACGGTCGCATTGGACGTGTGATCAATAATTATTTATTGATTCGAGAAGGTTTTGTACCTATAAACATCAAGTTCATAGATAGAAAGAAATATTACGATGCCTTCAAAGAGTTCGATGAAAAAGGCGCAACCGGCATTATGGAAGGGATCGTTGGCAAGGCCCTTACAAATAGTTATCACAAACGTCTGGCATATTTAGAGGGCAAGAAGATTGTCATGCTTTCCGACTATGCAAAGAACAATAAAATCTCTCATTCTAACCTTATTAATAAGGCGACTCGTCAAACCATCGAAGCTTTTTTAGAAAAGGGGGTATGGAAGATCGGAGAGTAGTTTATTACCTCCCCCATGTATCCCCAATCTGGTAAGATGATCATGTGAAAAAGGTAGCAGTTGTTTTTGTTGTTGCGTTTTTGCTTAATGCGGTTTGGGAAAATCTGCACTCGTCTTTGTACATTAACTACATGGGCGGGCCAATCACCGAGCTCATTTTACTTCGGGCCGCTTTAGTAGACGCACTCATAATTCTCGTAATGTCGCTTCCGTTTTTATACGTAGACTTCTTGAAGAAAAATAACTGGCTTATTTTGATCATAGGCTTGGTAATCGCATTTTGCATAGAATGGTGGGCATTATCTACGGGCCGGTGGGCTTACTCTGATCTTATGCCAATCGTCCCAATTCTCTCTGTTGGACTCACGCCACTTATTCAACTGGCTATTACCGGCTTAGCGTCTTTTAAAATCCAAGACTTGATAACAGAACGCTAAAAAACGATTTGCTTTAAGAGCGTTTCCGATATAGGCTGTCGGAATGATTGTTGGTATAACTGGAACATTGGGTGCCGGAAAGGGGACAGTTGCAGATTTTCTTGTGCAACAAAAAGGTTTTAATCACTACTCGGTGCGTGATTTTTTGGTAGAGGAGATAAACAAACGCGGCCTTCCAATAAATCGCGACAACATGGTCATGGTGGGCAACGACTTGCGCGCCAAGCATGGAGCTGGACATGTAGTTTTAGAGTTATACAAGCGAGCACAAGCCGAAAACAAAAGCGCGGTCATTGAATCTATACGAACGGTGGGTGAAGTCGAAACTCTGCGAAAACTGTCAAACTTTGAACTTTGGGCTGTAGATGCTCCTCCTCGAGTCCGCTACGATAGGATCAAACTTCGGGGGACTGTTACTGATGATCAAACTTTTGAACAGTTTATCGCCGACGAAAAACGTGAGATGACATCAACCGACCCAGCAAAACAAAATCTTGGTGAGTGCATACGTCTGGCCGACCACATTTTTATTAATAACGGTTCAAAAGAAGACTTGTATAGTAGAATAGTTGCATGTCTTTAATTTGGCTTTACTCTTTGGGGAGCGTGATTATTATAAGCCTCATTTCGCTTATTGGGCTTTTCACTATTTCGATAAACAGGGAGTGGCTGTATAAAATAATCTATTTTTTAGTGGCCTTAGCTGTCGGAGCTCTTTTGGGTGATGTGTTGGTGCACATTTTGCCAGAACTTTGGGTTGAAAAAGGGCATAATCTCTCCGTTTCAGTTTACATATTTGCAGGATTTCTTATATTTTTCGTTATAGAGAAGTTTCTGCGTTGGCATCACTCACACGGCCTTGAGAGCGAAGAGTCTCACCACCACGATGACGTAAAGCATGTTGGCTACATGAGCCTTATCTCTGATGGCGTTCACAATCTAATTGATGGAGTTTTGATTGGCACAAGTTATATGATTTCGGTTGAGATAGGTGTGGCTACAACGATAGCCGTTATCCTCCACGAAATTCCGCAAGAGATCGGCGACTTCGGCTTGCTCTTGCACGCCGGCTTCTCTCGCCGACGGGCTTTGTTTTTTAACTTTCTCTCGGCTCTTACTGCCGTTTTGGGTACTATTATCGCACTGCTAATTGGCACAAAAGCCAGCGGTTTTGCTGAAAGCATATTGCCTATTACCGCAGGTGGATTCCTTTATATTGCGGCGGCTGACTTAGTTCCTGAGCTTCACAAGGTGAGTGGCCCAGCCAAGTCAGTCGTCCAGTTCTTTGGGGTGGTGGCCGGGTTTGCCGTTATGGTTCTACTCCTAGCTGTTGAATAGTGGGTGGTTATTTTCTAGCAGTATCTTATAATTAAGCAGTCGAATTAAAAGTTTACTAAACTCGTTATGAAAACTATTACTAAATTTTTGAGCGTATTAGGTATGACAGTTGTTGCTACACCAACATTTGCTCATATAGTAGGCGAAGGTTCAGGTGTAGGTATGTGGAATGGTTACCACAATATTGCGACTGGCTTCACTGTAATTTTGATCTGGATCGTACTCCTTCTTTTGATCGGCGTTCTCTGGAAGACTCTTCATCATTAGGTTACAAAGGGAACGAACACAAAACCTGGGTACTCTTTAATCTTCCACCCACCCGTGGTTTTTTCCTCTCGCATTATCGAGTGATTTTTGGGGTAGACAACTACACCTCCAACTTTTAACTCCTCGCGCAGTGAGCTAGGTAGTTCTTTGACTCCCGCCGCGCCAATAATTCTGTCGAATCCCCCAAGCTTACTCGCTATACTCGGTAGGCCGCTTGCGGCACTTTTACATATTAGAGTTGCCCTCTTTTCGAGGGCTGGGTAGTGCGAGAGATTCCCTTTGCCAAGGGTACATAAGCTTTTAAGTACTTCCATTGCGTACACGTGGCCCGTGGGGCCGACTATGTGCGCGAGGAGGGCAGTTTGCCAGCCTGAGCCGTATCCAATCTCTAAGACGTTGGCGCCCGGCTTTGCGCCAAGGAGGTCTAACATAAAAGCAACAACATAGGGCTGTGAGATAGTTTGCCCCAGGCCAATCGGTAGAGCCTCGTTTATGTACGCGAGGTCTTTTTTGTTTTCAGATACAAAATCCTTTCGATCGACTGCCAAGAACGCTTCTCTAACTCGTTCATTTTTTAAAACCCCTTGATGTTCGAGAAACTCCACTAGTTCTGCTTGAGATTTCATAAGTGTTAAGATGATTCTATATGGAAAACCTTTCAGTACAAAAGTGTGTTCCGTGCGAAGGGGGGACACCGGCACTTACACAGATGGAGATTGATGAGTACCTTAAGAAAGTGCCTACCTGGCATCAGGTTGACCAAAAAATTCAAAAAAGTTTTAAATTTTCCGCCAAAGGCGAACCCGCCTCTGGCGGGCAGGATCCTTTTATGCAAGCACTCGCGTTTGTAAATAAAGTAGGAGAGATTGCCGAAAGTGAGGGCCATCATCCAGATATTAAACTAGGTTGGGGTTACGTCGAGATAACGCTTTGGACCCACGCAGTCGAAGGCCTCTCTCGCAACGACTTTATCCTCGCCTCCAAAATAGATCAAGTTAAAATATAAGCATAAATGAGCGCGAACCCGGGCGCGTCCTTGTGGGGGACGCACACCGGGTTCGGAACACCCGCAGGCTCACGAGCATCCGCTCGTCTCGCCGCAGGTGTCGCACTTGAGGCAGGTACCGTTGCGAACCAGCGTGTACTGTCCGCAGTTCTGGCACACGTCACCCTCGTAGCCGCAGAGTCGTGCACGTCGCGCTAGGTCCGACTCT